>Ga0209395_1004723_pt1 | contig 15779 bp, 9 predicted proteins | sample GOMGulsemesocosm_3_FD_184635 | JGI IMG/M metagenome (GOLD analysis project Ga0209395, IMG submission 184635) | Methane-oxidizing microbial communities from mesocosms in the Gulf of Mexico - GOM9D Gulf of Mexico (SPAdes) (version 2) | ecosystem: Environmental > Aquatic > Marine > Cold seeps... | reverse complement strand
TAACGAAGCTGAATTTAGTCGCCGGATCGCAGAACAATTCAGTCAAAAAGAGACCTGTATTATCGGCTATAACAATATTCGTTTTGATGATGAAGTAACGCGAAACATCTTCTATCGTAATTTTTACGACCCATACGCGCATACTTATAAAGACGGCAATTCTCGTTGGGATATTATCGATCTCATGCGCGCTTGTTATGCGCTGCGTCCTGAAGGCATTAACTGGCCGGAAAATGATGATGGTTTGCCAAGCATGCGCCTTGAATTGCTGACAGCTGCCAACGGTATCGAACACGCCAATGCCCATGATGCAACATCGGATGTTTATGCCACCATTGCTATGGCAAAATTAGTTAAAGACAAGCAGCCTAAGTTATTTAACTTTTTATTTGAATTACGTAATAAACGCAAAGTAGAAAGTCTGATTGATATTATCAACATGACTCCGTTAGTGCATGTTAGCGGTATGTTTGGTGCAGCCCGCGGTTTTACTAGTTGGATTGTGCCACTAGCTTGGCACCCAAGTAATAACAATGCAGTGATAGTCGTAGATCTAGCACAAGATATTACTCCGCTATTAACACTTTCAGCCGACGAGTTACGTGAACGTTTATATACGCCAAAAAGCGAATTGGGCGATGATTTACCTGTGCCAATTAAACTGGTGCATATCAACAAATGTCCCGTGCTAGCACCAGCTAAAACCCTGTTACCAGAAAATGCTGAACGCTTAGGCATAGACCGCAACGCCTGCTTGGCTAACTTGCAGAGGCTCAAGCAGCATGCTGCATTACGTGAGACAGTTGTTGGTATTTATCAAGTTGAGCGAGAATATCCAAAATCAAACAATGTTGATGCGATGATTTATGATGGTTTCTTCAGCGCTGGTGATAAGGCGAGTTTTGACATTATTAGAAGCACCGCGCCAGAACAATTAGCAGGCCTCCAATTGACTGTCGCTGATGAACGTTTTAATGAACTATTTTTCCGCTATCGCGCGCGCAACTTTCCGCATTTATTATCTATGCCGGAGCAACAAAAATGGCTAAACCATTGCCGTGCTATTTTAGAAGAGAAAGCGCCTGATTATTTTGCCCGCCTTGATGATCTAGCGATGGAACACGGTCATGATGAACGTAAAATGAAATTGCTTCAGCAGCTTTATTTATATGGTCAAGAGATTATTGGCGCTTAAGCAGAGCTCCATTTATTTATGAATGTTTAAATAAAACAAGGACGGGAACGTCCTTGTTTTTCAGCGCCTAAACTAACTACACTATTATTAGAGATCATACTCGAAACAGTACTCGAGATATCATTCGCAACATGACTCAAGCTATCGCCGAAACTATTTATCATCAAGCGCTAGCCAGTGATCAATTAAATGACGAGAAATAGAGTCTGTACGTGGAACCTTCAAGCCTTCCCCATCATCGCCCCACTCACCGAAACTACGTAACTCTTCGCGAGTAAACCAATTAGCATCATCTAATTCATCTTGGTCAACTTGAATATCTTCGGTGATAGCATCAGCAATAAAACCTAACATGATCGAAGAAGGGAAAGGCCAAGGTTGCGAAGCAATATACTGGACATTATTGACAAGAATACCTGCTTCTTCTTGTACTTCTCGCGCAACAGCCGCCTCTAAAGTTTCACCAGGATCGACAAAACCTGCGAGAGAAGAAAATACACCTTCAGGCCAACTTTCTTGTCTGCCTAATAGACAGCGCTCAATACCATCTGCAAAAACTTTTTTCACTATCATGATCACAGCAGGATCGGTACGTGGGAATGTCTGATGATTACAATTTTGATTACTACATAAACGGGCATGCCCAGCTGCTACAGATTTATTCTCATTACCACAGCAGCCACAGAAACGATGCGAACGATGCCAGAAACTTAAACCTCGAGCGAGCGCTAATATTGAAGCAACTTGATTGTCTAACTGAGCAGCGAATTGGCGTAAATCAAGAAATTCACCTCCGGGTAAAATTCTCGCTAATTCAGATTCATCATAATGGGTTAAATCGAGAGAGAAATAGGCCACATCACTATTATTCAAGCCAAGAAATACTGCATTATCTAACTCGAACTGTTGCACATCAATCAAGCTTAAAAAGCTTGGTGTATTATGCGACTCAGAACTCAAACCTGATTTACAAAAAAAATTCCTATCAGAATGAACTAAAACCCAGCAGCTATTTGAATTTTTTTTGTTAATTGAGCCAAGTTTGATCTTTTCTATAGTTTGACGCTCGGTCGAGTAACATTTCGCTATATTTAAGCACTAATAAAATCATTATAAGATGAAATGGCGAGTAACTAAGTTAATCAATGTTATTAATCAACCAGTCATTCGCCATTTAAATGTCTACTTTTTTTAGCTAAGACATTATTTTTATTAACTAGTTAAACAGTTTATCTAATCCTTTGAAAATCTCTTTCTTAAGCTTTTGCTTCTCAGGATCATCACCGAGTAACTTATCTAAACGCTTACTTGCTGATTTTTTGAGTTTGTCTTCTTTGCTCGCTAATAATTGCTTAGTCAGGCTGCTAGTATCAAATTTAATTTTAGGCGCAATCATCGGGCCTTTGATATCAACAGGAAAACGTAAATTACGCACTGTTTTCATTGTTGAACTATTGCGGCCGCCAATGTCTTCGGTAATCTTAGCGCCGAAATTAAAGTCAATATATTCACTGAGTAAATTGACATAACCTTTACCATCAACATTTATAGCTGGCGAATGCATGGCAATTTTGGTCGAAGTTAGTTTACCTTTACCTAAATTAAAGTTTGCAATCAAAGAGCTAAAATCAGTATTTTTACTGGTGTTAGCTTTGCCTTTTTCACCAGTAAACTTAGCGATAATGTCTCGCACTTCCTGCGCTACGTTCACACCTAATATTGCACCATCGGCAAAGCTAGTATTAATAATGCCTGTGCTAGCTGATTTTAATCGTGTCTGCGTCAAGCCTTGACCTTTAATCGCTATTACAGCATCAAGTTTACCTGTCACCCATTTTTTACCTGTCGCGATCGTAACGAGTTGCTCAGACTGAACGCCATCTATATTACCTTTTACTTCAAAACGGGCAGGTTTAGCATTACTATCCAATATCACTGCAGTTTTGATTTTACCTTCATATAGCGCCGCAGAAAACTCACTGATGTTCAATACACCTTTGCTTAATTGACTGACTAATTTGACATTATCAAGTACGTATTCGCCGTAACGGACTTGTTTTATGACTAACTTTCCTTTTTCATCAACACTAGATAATGCGGATAAATCAGGTTCAACTTCAGGTACAGGTACAGGCTGATTAGCAGTTTCATTTACTGTTTGGTTTGCTGAATTGCTACTGGCACCATATTTCGTTGCATTATTATCCGCAGAAGATGCTGTTTCAGCTTGTGTTGATTTTGGTAACCAATCATCTACAACGACAGTATTAATCGCTAAGTCATAATTTAGACTCGGTTTAGCTAAAACATCGGCAGACAATTTACCTTGCACTGCGAGTTCATCAACTGCTAACAATAATTTAGTTAGATCCAGCGTTTTATTACTGACATTAAAACGTGCATCAGTATTTAACTTAACCGTCATTTCAGGGCGTGGCAGTAACGCACCCACCAATTTAATATTGTTTTTAAAATCTGTAACTGTGATTTCTGAAATAGCTTTATCAACTAATAATTTAAGTTGACTGTCCAACTGTGCATTCATTTCATTACTGCGATAATGAGCAGTTAATGCAATAGGCACGTTTTGGTCAAACTTAAACTGGCCTATAGTTAGGCTAGTATCAGAAAGTTTATGATATTTACCATCTTGGCGGTTATTAAAGGACACTTGAGTATTTAGTAATTTAATGCCTCCAATCACGAACTCATATTCACTGCTAACAACCTCGCCTTCTTTAGTCACCTCAACCGTTTTAATATCTTCATTGATGATTGCGCTATCACTTACTGCTGGCGATACCTTAGCTAAAAGCTCTTGCATATTATTGCGACCATCAGCAAGCGTTTCCAGGTTGACGGTCACACCATCAACTTCAACTTGATCGATAACTATGGTTTTGCTCAATAACGACATCACATCAACAGCAAGGTTTATCTTCGTAATTTCAACTTGCTTAGCATCCGCATAATCCGGTTTATTGAATAATTTAATCTGCTCAATACTGAAACCTATTTTTGGATAAAACGTCAGCTTTAATTCGCCTTCGATCGCAAAGTTTTGCTCAGTACGCTGCTTGACTTGTTCTACAAGTTTATTTTTGATCACGGTTTCATTAACTAAAACATTAATCGCAATAACAGCAATGATCACGATAGCCAGTAAAAATACACCGATACCAATGAGAATCTTTTTCATACTTGAATACCTTAATCCCTAACCTGTTGTTAACTAAATTTACGCTAACAACTGATATAATAGTTGCTACCAATCCTTGAATTATTACTTCTTATTCTAACGTCTTAATTTCTTGTTTTAAAATGATGGCTGACTTGAAACATCAGAGTAAGCGAATTAATGAAAGTTCTACGCCGTTGAACAAAGACATGATTTTCATACATAATATCATGTAATAACAATGATGCTAACGCACTGAACATAAAATTAAGTTAATAAAAAGCGCAACCGAGGCTGCGCTTTAAGAATAGCTGATATTTAGAAGCAATTAATCGTCTTGATTAATTCTGCTGGCGTCAGCGCCATGCTGATTTTTATATTTTGCATCTTTACGTTTATTGTAAGGACGTGCAGCGGGTGCCGTTAATGTTTCAAAATTAAGCGCACCAATTGTCATCATTGGACGTAATGCCAATGGTAGTTTACCACTGTTATAAAATTCTAATACGATACGGCCAGACCAACCAGGATCAATTCGATGAGCAGTTACATGTACCATTAAGCCCAAACGCGCTAATGATGAACGGCCATCTAACCAGCCAACGATATCATCGGGTAGCGTTACTTTTTCAAACGTTACTGATAACGCAAGCTCACCCGGATGCAAAATGAATGCTTCACCATCCGGGATGCAGATCTCATCACTCATGACTTTTTCTAGTTGTTCAGCAACTTCTTCTTTTGGCCCACTTAAATCAATAAATGGGGCGTTATGCGCTTCAAAGACACGAAACTCATGCCCTAAAGTTACATCAACACTCACGCCACTAATTTTGCTTTGCTCTGGACGTGGTTCAATAATGATCCGTCCATCGTCCAAATATTTTTCAATATCGCTATCACACAGGCGCATATCTATCCTTGCTTACTCTGGTATCAGTTATTTAGCTCAATGATTAACTATTTAGTAAACAATTAGCTAATAACTACTTATTTAATAATTGGCAAATTTTTGCTTTCAATGTGTCGATCGCAAAACGGTTTTTACCGCCGCGAGGCACGATCAAATCAGCATACTGCTTTGATGGTTCAATGAACTGCAAAAACATTGGACGTACAGTTTGGTTATATTGCTCGATTACAGATTCCATTGTACGGCCACGTTCTGCAACATCACGCTGTAGTCGACGTACAAAGCAGATATCTAATGGGGTATCCATAAACACACTCGCATGAATAATTTCACGGATTTTTGGATCTGTTAGTAACAAGATACCTTCGAGAATAATTACTTTCTTTGGCGTTAACGTAGTCGTTTCAGGCAAACGCGTATGCTCAGTGTAGCTATATGTCGGAATTTCAACTGATTGTCCTGCTGTTAAACTCTCTAGATGATCACACAGTAATTTATGATCCATCGCTTGTGGATGGTCATAATTGGTTTTCACACGCTCTTCCATTTCAAGATGAGTTTGATCGCGGTAATAACAATCTTCAGTGATAACAGCTATTTCAGATGCGCCGAAGTCGGCAATAAGTTCACGGTAAATAGTCGATGACAACAGGCTTTTGCCAGATGCAGAAGCGCCTGCGATAGCGATAATCACACAAGAGTTAGAATTATTATACATTTTAAAACGATCCGTTGGGAGCTGAAGACGCCGCTATTATAGGAACATATCGGCGCGCATTCTAGGTTTACTAAGAAAAAAAGCTAATTAAGTCAATTTAATCGGTATTTCTGTCGATATTGTATTCGTTTCAAAGAATAACTTTGTCGCAGTTTTCCCGGCTAACTCAGTATAAATAGCTGTAAACTTAGAGTCTGGCTGGGCAATAACAGTCGGTTTACCTGCGTCTATATCTGCACACAAATCAATATGCAGTGGTAACTGCGCTAAACACTCGCTATCAAAACGTTGCGCCATTTTAACCACGCCACCAGTGCCAAAAATAGCTTCTTCATGCCCGCAATTACTGCAAATATGGGTACTCATATTTTCCACAATACCGACTACAGGCACATTCACTTTCCTAAACATGGTGATGCCTTTAGCGGCATCCGCTAATGCAACATCTTGCGGTGTCGATACAATTACAGCGCCAGTTACTGGAATGTTTTGACTTAACGTAAGCTGGATATCACCCGTGCCCGGTGGCATATCAATAAATAGATAATCTAATTCTCCCCAATAAGTTTCGGTTAAAATCTGCATCAATGCACGACTCGCCATAGGACCTCGCCAGATCATCGCTTGGTCATCTAACGCAATAAAACCAATACTATTAACGGCTAAACCATGCGCTCGTATGGCTTTCATGGTGTTTTCATCATGTTGCACGGGACGCTCATCTTTCGCACCTAGCATCAGTGGAATTGACGGCCCATAAATATCAGCATCCATAATGCCGACCTTGGCACCTAATTTCGCCATAGCCAGAGCTAAATTTACTGTTGTCGTTGACTTACCAACGCCACCTTTACCCGAAGCAACGGCAATTATATTTTTCACGCCTTTAACTGCAGCCGCTTCATTACAGCGAGATAATGTCGCCACATCTAAGCTGACATGCCAGCAAACTTTATTGACGTCCTTAAGCAACAATACCTTACTGGTTAGCTTTAATTCGATTTCTTTTTCGAAGTCAGGACTTGGGAATGGCAAGCGCAAAAATATCGCGATATCCCCTGCTTTTGCATCTAAGATCTCTACCTTTTCAAACACGCCCGCGTCAGCAATGTTTTGTTGCCAGCCAGCAGGTTGAAAAATACCAACCAAGCGATTGATTTTGGTAATATCCATTTTCGACTCCAACTATATTTGTTCTTATAATTTGCACAGATAAACAGCTTAGCTTTTAAGCATTCTTAAACTGTTCCGTATGATATCAATGATAAAGTAATAAAAGTTAAATAAATACGCTAAAAATCGCGGGGTTTTTAGTCGAACATCTATGCTTTGTTCTGCGCATCAGGTAACATCGGATAACTTTATTTTTAACCACAAGATGAATCAGAATTTTATGACATCAGCACGCAAAATATTAGTAACAAGCGCATTACCTTATGCCAATGGCCCTATCCACTTAGGTCATATGCTTGAGTATATCCAGACCGATATCTGGGTTCGTTTCCAAAAGCAACGTGGCCATGCGTGTACATACGTATGTGCAGATGACGCACACGGCACGCCAATTATGCTTAAAGCGCAAGAGCGCGGCATTACGCCGGAAGCAATGATCGCGCAAACTAAAATTGAGCACATGGCTGATTTTGCTGATTTCAGTGTTGGTTTTGATAACTATCATTCAACACACAGTGATGAAAACCGTGAACTAGCAAGCATGATTTATACGCGTCTACGCGATAATGGTCATATCAAAACACGTGTTATTTCACAGTTGTTTGATCCAGAAAAACAAATGTTCCTACCAGATCGCTTTGTTAAAGGTATCTGCCCTGAATGTAAGAGCGAAGATCAAAATGGCGATAACTGCGATAACTGTGGCGCAACCTATTCTCCAACCGATCTAATCGAACCACGCTCTGTTGTATCAGGTGCTGAACCTGTACTTAAAGATTCTGAGCATTACTTCTTCGACCTACCTGCTTTTGGCGACATGCTAAAAGAATGGACACGTTCTGGTACATTACAAGAAGAAATCGCCAACAAACTAGCAGAATGGTTTGAAGCGGGTCTACAACAGTGGGACATCAGTCGTGATGCACCTTACTTTGGTTTTGAGATCCCTGATGCACCTGGTAAATTCTTCTACGTTTGGTTAGACGCGCCAATCGGTTACATGGGCAGTTTCAAAAACCTTTGCGACCGTCGCGATGACCTAGATTTTGATGAATACTTCAAGAAAGATTCAACCACTGAACTTTATCACTTCATTGGTAAAGACATCGTTAACTTCCACAGCCTATTCTGGCCTGCAATGCTTGAAGGTACTGGTTTCCGTAAACCAACAGGCGTATTTGCCCACGGTTTCGTTACTGTGAATGGCAAGAAGATGTCTAAGTCACGCGGTACATTCATCATGGCGCGTACTTATTTAGACAACCTAAATCCAGAGTACCTACGCTATTACTACGCAGCAAAACTAAGCAACAAAATTGTTGATTTAGATTTAAATCTAGAAGATTTTGCCCAACGCGTAAACTCTGATGTGGTAGGTAAAGTAGTTAACCTTGCAAGTCGAACTGCAGGTTTCATCTACAAACGTTTTGATGCAAAACTAGCAAGCGAAATTTCAGAGCCTGAATTACTGGCTGAATTTGTTGCAGCTGGCGAAACTATTGCGCAATATTACGAAACACGTGATTTCAGCAAAGCAATTAAAGAAATCATGGCACTGGCTGATAAAGCAAATGCCTATATTGCAGATAAAGCACCGTGGCAACTAATCAAGCAAGAAGGCTGTGAAGCAGAAGCACACCTTGTTTGTACTATGGGTATTAACTTATTCCGTATCTTATCGGTTTACTTGAAACCTGTATTACCAGAGATGGTTGCTGAAGTTGAAAAATTCTTAAACGATGAATTCAACTGGGAAAGCTACAAAACAGTATTAACAGACCACGAGATCAACAAGTTCAAACCGTTAATGCAACGTGTTGAAATGGACAAAGTTGAAACTATGGTTGAAGCATCTAAGCAAAACTTAGTGGTTGCTGAAGAAGAAGTGGCAGAAGTTGTTGAAGAAGAAACAGCAATCGACCTTGCTTCAGACAAGCACCTTAAAGATGAGCCTATTGGTGAAATGATCGCATTCGATGATTTTGCAAAAGTTGACTTACGAGTTGCTAAAATTGTAAAAGCTGAACATGTTGAAGGTGCTAAGAAATTACTTAAGCTAACCTTGGATGTGGGCGGTGAAACGCGTCAAGTATTTGCTGGTATCAAATCAGCTTACGAACCAGAGCAACTTGAAGGTCGCTTAACGGTGATGGTGGCTAACTTAGCACCGCGTAAGATGAAATTTGGTATGTCAGAAGGCATGGTACTTGCTGCAGGCCCTGGCGGCAGCGATATTTTCGTACTAAACCCGGATGAAGGCTCTGAACCTGGCATGCGCGTAATGTAATTTAGCTCAGTTATCTGGCACGGAAATTAACCGGCCCGAATACTGATTTTTAAAGGGACTCCATCTGAGTCCCTTTACTATTATATAAATGTAACCATTTATAATGAAAAGAGATTGAAATGACAGCTCAAATTATTCTTGCTAAAGGCAAAGAGAAAGCACTTAAACGTAAACACCCGTGGATATTTTCTGGCGCAGTACAGAAAGTAAAAGGCGAAGTAGAAGTTGGTGGTACTGTTGATATCATGAGTGCGGGCGGCGAATGGCTAGCATCTGGCAGCTACTCTCCAGAGTCTCAAATCCGTGTACGTGTATGGCATTACGATCGTGGCGTAGAAATAGACCAAGCATTCTTTGAAAAACGCATCAAACAAGCGCAATCGCTACGAGATGAATTAATCGAAGAGAAAGGTCTTACTGGCTACCGTTTAATCGCAGCTGAATCTGATAGCCTTCCTGGTATCACGATTGACCGTTACAATGATTTCTTAGTATGTCAGCTATTATCAGCGGGTGCAGATTTCCACCGTGACACATTAGTAGCAGCATTAAGCACACTTTACCCAGAATGCAGCATCTACGAACGTTCAGATGTAGCAGTACGTAAAAAAGAAGGCCTAGAGTTAGTACAAGGCGTTCTTAAAGGTGAAGAGCCACCAGAAGCAGTTATCATCGAAGAAAACGGTGTTAAAATTGAAGTTGATATTAAAGGTGGCCACAAAACTGGTTTCTACCTTGATCAACGTGATAACCGCAAAGCTGCTGCAAAATATGCGAAAGGCAAAGACGTACTTAACTGCTTCAGCTACACTGGCGGTTTCGGTGTTTATGCATTACAAGCTGGCGCTAAATCAATCACCAACGTTGATTTATCACAACCTGCGTTAGATATTGCGAAACGTAATGCTGAGCACAACGAACTTGACCTATCAAATGCATCTTTTGAACGTGCTGACGTATTCAAAATCTTACGTCAATACCGTGAAGAAGGTCGTATGTTTGATACTATCATTCTTGATCCACCTAAATTTGCTGAAAGCAAAGCGCAAATGAAAGGCGCTTGTCGTGGTTATAAAGACATTAACTTCGTCGCTATGCAAGTACTTAAGCCTGGCGGCACGTTATTAACTTTCTCTTGTTCTGGTTTAATGGAAGACGGTTTATTCCAAAAAATAGTTGCAGATGCAGCATTGGATGCGGGTCGTGATGCGTACATTGTTGAGCGTTTATCACAAGCTGGTGATCATCCAACGGCTAGTTTTTATCCAGAAGGCTACTACCTTAACGGTTTAGTACTAAAAGTATTGTAAGAATACAATTTTAGTTGCAAAGTGGCTTTCATTTGAACTTTAAACACATTCATTCAAAGCCACTTATTTAATAAGGCAACGTTATGAAAAAAAACTTAGTAAATGCTATTTCTCAACTTCCTGAAGAAATGCAAGCTCACGTCGAATCTATCATTAATGCATCTGACTTTAAGGGTGTTATCCAATCTCAAGACGTAGACCAACTACAACTTCTCTCTAAGCTTGAAACGCCCGCGTTATTATTGAGCTTGTTACCTATTGCTGCAGCTTATTCTGTTGCGCCGATTTCAGATTTTAATGTTGGTGCAATCGCACGCGGCCAATCAGGTAAATTATATCTTGGTGCCAACTACGAATTTACTCAACAGAGTTTATCTAATAGTGTTCATGCTGAACAAGCCGCAATTAATAACGCTTTCAGTCATCATGAAACGGCTATTGTAGATATTACGGTCACTGCAAGCCCTTGTGGTCACTGCCGCCAGTTTATGAATGAATTAAGTTGTGCACCAGAGCTAAGCATTAACCTAGCCGCAACGGGTGTTAAACCACTTACAACACTTTTACCAGATTCATTCGGGCCAATAGATTTAGGTATTACTGAGCCGCTACTCGCCGCTAAACCAGTAACCCTAACGCTACAAAAAACCGACAGCTCAGAACTTGCTCAAGCAGCTTTAAAAGCTGCAAATGATAGTTATGCACCTTACAGCCAATGTCATGCTGGTATTGCTTTGCAAACAAAATCAGGTGAAATCTTATGTGGTCGCTATATTGAGAATGCCGCGTTCAACCCGTCATTCTCACCATTACAGTCAGTGATGATCAATTTAAACCTTGCTGGTTTTGAAATCGCAGATATCGAGCAGCTCATCTTAGTTGAACAAGCAGAAACAAAGATAAGTCACGCCAATGCCACGCAAGATTTATTAGCTAACATGCAACTTTCCGCTGACAAGTATCAACGCTTACTCGCGCAATAATACTTAAGTTACATATGAAAAAAAATGAAGCACCTATTAAGGTGCTTCATTTATTTGTAACCGCGGTTAAAATACGATAGCTAATGTCGCCAACTGATTAGACCGGATAACACTTTACTAATAAAAATCAAGTGACAGTTATTTGACCTAATCTTCACTAACTTGCTACTAACCTCTTATAAAATAGGTCTTATATACAGTTTATCGACGTAAGTATGATATTCAGAATTTATCATTTTGCATGAGCATCATCACATAAAATGCCAAACACATCACATTTCCCGCACTTAAGTTAACAGAAACACAACATGCCGTTCTCTTTATGTGTACATCGATAGCTCACTATTCTTATAATGTTCATTCTCAATGTTGATTATAAATTTAAGGTTGGACAGGATGTCACGAAAAACAATACTCGCCTCATTAATCATCTCAAGCTTTGCCCTCACCGCTTGTGATTCTGAAGATTTACCGATTAAGGAAAATGAAAATTTTTCGTATAGTCGCCTACAATTTAATCCAACAGGTGGTCAATTACCAAAACCAAATGATCTCCTATTTAGCGGTACAACTGATGGTACTCTTCAACTTCCAGACGAAATTAAAGCCGTTGCAGCATCAGGTGCAGCAACAACTTATGCAGATAATACAATAGGTATTGGCGCTCTAGATGGTTGGTCAACAACACACCCATTAGTAATGGATGTTGATTTATTAGACGGAAGAACAATCGTAGCTGGAGCAGGTGGTTTTTTACCACCGACTGCCGTACGCATATTTCCAGTGACGCTTAACGGTCCACTAAGTACAGATGCAGCAAACTGCTCAACGGACTCATCAGTAAGTCTTACTGTTTGCGATACTAGCGGGGAGCTACAGTATGGCCCGACAGGTGATTTTATAGCTAAGGTTACTGATGATGGCGCAGGCGACGGTAAAGGGACTATTGCTGTTGTTTGGTTAAACCCGCTTCCAGCGAAAAGTAGTTTCCTATATGCCTTTACCGATGCGATTAAAGATAGCTCAGGTAGGATAATTCGAGGCAGTAAGACTTATGAGTTTATTAAACAAAATCAAGCAACAACGCCTGTTGGTGATACAGGTAGCTCGACCCGAACAGTTCAAGGTTTAGTAAATAACTATGAACAAAGAATTACAGCAGACTACAGTTTAGACGCGAGTAAAATTACCTTCTCAGGAACCTTTACCACACAATCAACACTAGATGTAATTACCACATTAAAAAGTACAATCCCAGCAACTCCAGCTGTAATTTCTCAGCCAGCTGATACAACAGTAGACACACCACGAGGTGCTGCAGATGTATACCAAGCGTCTATTCGTTTACCGTATTATTTATCTAAAACTAAACCTGACAGCTATTGGAAAGCAAGTGGCCCAAGTATTCTAGCCGTTTTATCAGCCACTCAAGATCCGGATGGTCCTGATCTACCTAAAGTTGCGCCTTTGACTATGCCTGGTTTGATTGGACAAGTTGTAGGTTGTAATCCAAGCTTATCAGCATCTGCTGCAACTGCTGCGATTTTGGCTAAAGATATAACCAAGCTAGTGGGTTGCGATATTAAATATGATACAGGCGATACTGCAGGGAAAAGTGTAGATAGTTTCCAACACCTAACTAGATTTAACCCTATTCCAGTTCCCCCTCTTGATGGTGCAAACCCTCAAATACAAGATATAACAGTTCAAATAACGCTACCAAAAAACCCTGCTTTATCTGCACCATATCCAGTGAATATTGCTGTCCATGGTTTAGGCACATTAAAAGAAACCACGTTAGCAAATGCTGATTCACTAGCATTAGCAGGTATAGCAACAATTGCTATTGATATGCCTCTACATGGTAGCCGTGGCTTTGACATCTTAAATGCTGATGGAGCTCCCGGACAGGATGGTGTATATGATATTAGTGCAACAGATAAGGATGGAGCCTTAGGTCTTCAAGATAGCGGGTTAATTGCAAATGCAGCTTCATATGCAAAAGGTACAGCATTATCTTTTGTTTATGTAAATAGCGGACTCACTGTTCGTGATAACTTCCGTCAGGCAATATCTGATTTATTGAGATTACGAACTCAAATCCCTCACTTTAAAGATCCTTCGAATCAAGCTAATCCACTATTTGATACCAAGAAAGTAACAACTCATGGACTTAGTTTAGGCGCTATAACTGCGACTTCTTTTGCTACCTATGCCAATGCAGGAGTTGATGACTATAATAACCCGGCAACTCCAGACTTTAATGTCAATAAAATTTCTTTAGTTGCTCCAACAGGTGGTTTAGCTTGGGTATTTAATGAAAGTCCAGCATTCGGTCCGTTATTGATGGACCAATTAGTTGCAATTGTAGCAAAAGAGCAAGGTATTCCGTTTGCACTACCAACTGATCCAGTTCACCTTAACGCAGCACGTCAATCATCTGGTTACAAAGCACTAGAAGCAGCTGCAGATGAAAAAATTGTTCCTTCACTACTATTTTCAGTACAAACACAAGTTGACTCTATAGATCCAATTAATATGGCTGAAACACTGAGAACAAACTCAGTGAATAAGATACACCTGATAGAGATTGTTGGCGATGGGTTTGACGGCGACATTCAAACTACAAATGCTGATGGATTACCTGCTTATGACTTAAATGCTACAAACAAATCTGATCAAGTATTACCTAACTTTGGAACAATACCAGTAACTGGCACTGAAAGACTAATCGCTAATTTAGGTTTAGTTACAGCGACAGGAAAATGTATCAACTCTGTTGGTTTATATCCTAATGGTGGTGTTGTTCGCTTTAGCCAAGGTCATCATAGCTCATTGATAAATCCTAGCTCAGCTGCTGGCGCTACTGATGCAGGAGCATTAGCTGCTACAACTGAAATGCAGAAACAAGTTGCATCATTTGCAGAAAGTGATCTAGGTGTTAGTGTCTTAACAGCTATTAAAGATACTTGCCTATAAATAGCTTTAAATACCGCTCTTGTAGCGGTATTTTTTCATCTATCATTTATGGGTTTCAACGTAATAAAAATGTATGGTCCACCTCGTTATTGCAAGTAATATTTGTCAATGACGGGGTTGGTTTGCGCTAATGTATTCGGAGTCTGTATAGGCGACTTATTACCCGCTCCACGATGAGATCCGCGCTAGATTGTCCTCAAAAAACCGAAAGCATTCTTATTTATCATAATTTTGCTGTTTTTTATGTCAGGTCTTCAATCTAGTGGTCTGACCGTTTTGTCATCTTCTCTTATCATTTGCAAAAACCTGGGTTATTTAATTATTTCAAAAGGTCGTTTATACATCAGTACTGACCATGCTATTCGTACCATTTTATTTGCTAGTGCAACGACCGCGACGTTGAAAGGCTTTCTTGCCCTAAGTTCAATAATCCAATGCCCGAAATACTTTTCAGCTCTATCTAGCCTCGATAACATCGCTCTTGCGCCATGAATGAACAAAGTCCGTAATGATTTATCGCCTAGCTTACTAATACCAAGTAACTTGGTTTTTCCTCCTGTTGAATATTGATGAGGGACAAGTCCTATCCAAGCCGCCATATGCCGCCCATTCTTAAAATCATGAACATCTAAAATCGAGGATATGCACTGACTTGCCACTAAATCACCAATACCAGGTATTGTTTTTAATAATTGCGCTCTATCATCTTGCTCAACTATGTTTAATAACTTTTTCTCTTGCTGCTTAATCCGATAATTAAGATGCACATAATACTCATGCATTTCTATCAGCTCTTGCAGCAGCAACTTCGGTATTCTGTTGGGTTGCAGTGATAGCCAATCAAATAGTTTCTTCATGTGAGTATGCCCACGAGGAAAACTCAAACCAAACTCAAGTAAAATAGCACCAGTCCGATTCATACATGCTGTGCGTTCTTTAATATAACCAGAGCGGATACGTTGAATAACACCGAGTACTTGTGTTTCTTCAGACTTGACGCTGACAAACCGCATTGAGGGGCGTGTACTTGCTTCTGCGATTGC
>Ga0209395_1004719_pt1 | contig 15788 bp, 16 predicted proteins | sample GOMGulsemesocosm_3_FD_184635 | JGI IMG/M metagenome (GOLD analysis project Ga0209395, IMG submission 184635) | Methane-oxidizing microbial communities from mesocosms in the Gulf of Mexico - GOM9D Gulf of Mexico (SPAdes) (version 2) | ecosystem: Environmental > Aquatic > Marine > Cold seeps... | reverse complement strand
CCTAGCTTTACTTCGTCTTTGTTAAAGGCCAAAGCTTCTAGCTTGGCCGATTCTCTAATAAGCAGTTTAAACTACGCCAAGTCGACGGCGATAAGCAACAATGAGCGATACTACTTATGCGCACGCGACGCCAATAGTGACGACTGTTTAACTAATGCGCTCAATTGGAATGGTGGCTGGCTGGTTAGACGCGCGCTCAATAATGATACAGTGCGCGATGTGTTAATCTCAGAGCCCAATGCTGAGGTCTCATTGGCTGATGACAATGGCGCTCAAAACGCCATGCGCTTGGTCTTCACCGCCTCTGGTGAGATACTGTTGATGAGTGCATTAGGTGTACCTGCTGTCCCAGTAAACGCTGTTTTTTCCACCCAAATTGCCAATTGTGACGATCCTCAATTAAATATTCGCCGCCAAATAAGCCTGGCCTTATCGGGGCTAATAACAGTGAACTCTACAGTGGCCTGCCAATGAATGCTTATTTTGCTGTTCAGCGTGGAACTACTTTAATAGAAGTCCTTGTCACTATTGTAGTGGTTTCTGTCGGCCTGTTAGGGATGGCTGCGCTGCAATTAAAAGCAGTGACGGTTAATCAAAGTGCCTATCAAAGATTGCAAGCGACTAACCTCGCTTATGAAATTGCTGACAGTATCGCCATTAATCAGACAGAGGCGGCAGGCGGTGGCTATGATTTGGCGTTGGCTGATGGGATACCTGCTATTGCCGTGCCCGCAAGCGTTGCAAATATAGATTTGAGGCGCTGGTTGACGGCGGTGAACAGTAGATTGCCGACTGGCGATCTGATCATTGGCGCACCGACTGTCATACCCGATACCGGAGGAGATGCGCGTCAGTATCAAATTACCATCTGTTGGTATGATAAAAATGTCGATAATGTGGATGGCGCTTGTGGAGTGGACCAAGCATCTCTGGTCTTTTTAGCCAGTAGTCGAACTTAGCGATGATTTATAATATGAGTAGCGCAAAACAACAGGGTTTTTCACTGGTCGAACTGTTGGTCTCCATGACTTTGGGGGCATTTATCATCGCGGGGTTAGTCAGTGTCTTTATCTCGGCCAGTACCAGCTATCGGATGCAACAAGCCTTAGTTGAAGTGCAAGATAAAGGGCGCTTCTCAATTGAAAAATTGCGCGAGGGGATACAATTGGCAGGTTTGGGCTTAGCAGACACAGATGTTCCGGTACGTGTCGTCGCTGTAGGGGGAGCAACTGATTGCGATAACAGTAGCGATGCGGTGTTGGAAATATATTTTAATGAAGACAATGCCGCCCTAGATTCGCTGATGTGCTTTCACTTTGATCAAGTTGCAAACCAACTGCAACGCAATCTAACCATCGTAGGTACCGCTGTAGTAGCAGGCAATGAAGTCACTATTATTGATAGTGTCGATCAAATAAACTTTTTATTTGCGGTGGATGTGGATGGTAATGGTGTCGATGTTATTGGTGGTGAGGTTTATCAAACAGCGGCTGCGTTAGATGCAGCGTCTGCGCCCAATTGGGTCGATGTGGTCGCTGTGCGTATCGAGTTGATAGTGGCCAGTAATACGGGGCAAGTGCTAGAGAGTGCGCAGAGCTTGGCAAATCCTTTTGATAGTACTCCAGCAGTCAGCTTTAATGCCAATGTAGATGATACTCGCTTGCATCAGGCATATACTGCATTAGTGTCGTTGAGGAATCGCATGTTATGAGCCCTGTAAAAAATAGCCAACGCGGCGCTGCTTTGATTATAGGGTTAATATTTCTGGTACTACTGACGATCGTCGGATTAAGTGCAATGCGCAACGTGACCTTGCAGGAGCGCATAACTGGCAATAATGTTGACGCCTACAGAGCACAGCACAACGCGGATGTTGCTTTGTTTACGGCGGAGGAAAATGTCACCACTAGCACCTCTGATGCGCGCACCCGTTTCTTAAATACCCAGAATGATGGCGTTAGTCATGCGCTGGCGACGCTTTGGGCTGATTGCGGTAATGATGCGCTAGCAGACGATAATCTGTGTGAAAATCTTACCTCGGGTGCGCAGGCAAAGTATGAAGAGACGGCAGAGAACGATACTTTCATCGTTACTGTCAAAGCAAGTGGCAGTGCCGCGGCCAGTGCGATGCTGCAATCGACTTATGTCGGCAGAGTAAAAGAGCAGCGATGAAATAGAATAGCAGGGAATATTATGCGACTTAAAAAGATCATATTATCTCGGTACATATTACTCAGCGTCACCTTCTATACACCAGTATATGCTGCAGAGCTTAGCCTGCCACAATTCCCCTTGCAAATAACGGAATACGTAGAGCCGAATGTAATGCTGCTATTGGATACATCAGGCAGTATGGGGTTTGATGTCAACGGTAATAGTAACCCTGCGGCTGGGGATTCTCGCATGGATATCATGAAAGCAATTGCCACAGAATTAGTTACTGAAAACAAAAACATCCGCTTTTGTCTCGCGCGATTTCGCTATGATCAAGGCGCAAAAATTCTCTCTGAATGTGGCTCATCCAACGAAGACATCACAGAAATCACCACGCAAATTGCCGGACTGACTGCGGGTGGTTCGACACCTCTGGCGGAAGCTTATTATGAAGTGATTACCTATTTCGCCGGAAAAACCCCAAAGTATGTAAACGGGGGCAGTGGTTTCTCGGGAGACCACTCCAATAACGATAGAACATTGATCAATGATGTTACCTTGGGCAATGGTAAGTACAGGAGCCCGATTCAATATCGCTGCCAAAAAAACTATACCATCGTACTGACTGACGGAACCCCACAGCTAGATAGTTTTTTTCCAGATTTTCCCGCTGATAAAGAGAATATTTACGGATCACCTGCGCCCATTACAGATTACAATATTCATTCAAACCTTAGCGAAATAAGTGGCCCTGATGGAAATTATGATGGCGTTAATAATGACGGTGATGGTGGTAACCCGTACGATAATGCAACCTTAGGCGTCTATTACTTTTTGGATGATATGGCCAAGTACGCTTGGGATATAGACCTCAGAAATAGTATCGATAGTGATGTTGCAGATGATCTCACCGGAGAGAGCTTTGGCAGTCCCAGCGACAGCGATGAGTTTAGTCAGCAGAATTTAAGTACTTTTACCGTCGGCTTTACCTTAGATATAGATATGCTTAGCCATGCGGCTGATTATGGCCAAGGCGGTGATGGTACTGATGATGCCAGTGATCATTATTATACCGCCGCTAATGAAGAGGAGTTAAGCGCGGCATTTGAGGACGCGATCAATGATATTGTTACAGAAAACTTGTCAACTGCAGAGCCAACTACTAACTCAGATTTATTCTCAGCGGATTTGAGATTATTCCAAACCCGGTTTGTCAATAATCAGTGGACTGGTGAGCTAATCGCGTACCAAATAGAGGATGTCACTTACAATCTGGTAGAAGAGTGGGTGGCGCCGGCAAGTTTTCCCAGTAATTGGGAAAACCGTGTGGTCGATTCTGCTATCAATGGCGGTGTCCCCTTAAAATGGGAACAATTAAGCACCACGCAAAAGACCGATTGGTTTGCAGATACTAGTAATAGACTTAACTATATCCGCGGTAAAACAGCGACTGAGATAGGTGGTTCAAGCTATCGGGCCCGCGAGTCTCTGATGGGCGATATTGTTAATTCATCCCCCTTGTATGTTGGCCCACCTGAATCAGGTAAGTACGATTACACAGATATAGAAACCAGTTACCAGAGTTTTGTGGCCACCCATAATGCATCGGGGTCAGAACGTGAAACGATGATCTATGTAGGGGCTAACGATGGCATGTTGCACGGATTTGACTCCTTAGGGCAAGAGAAAATGGCCTTTGTTCCCAGCAAAGCCATGCCTAATTTGGCAGAGCTGAGCCAGACGGATTACAGTCACCTGTTTTACGTGGATGGCGCTCCTGTTGCCGCCGATGTTTACGGGCAATTTTCTACTGGCGCAAAATCTTGGAAAACAATTTTAGTGGGCGGTTTGCGAAGAGGTGGGCAGGCCATCTACGCCATCGATATCACTGACCCTTCTCGCTTTGAAAATGGCGATGACAGTGCCGATGAGACGCGTGCTGGGGAGACTTTTTTATGGGAATTCAGCGATGATGAAACCAGTGCAGCGAGCAGTTCAACAGATAAGTATACAGGCGATAAAGATTTAGGTTACAGCTATGCGCAGCCACAGTTGATGCGTTTAAATGATGGTGAATTTTACGTCGCAGTGGGCAGTGGTTATAACAGTACAGAGTCCGATGGGCATACAAGTACCACAGGCGATGCGGTATTATTTCTGCTCAATGTGGTCACCGGAGAAGTGGTTAAAAAAATTAGCACAGGTTATGGCATGGCTGAAGACCCCGCTAGCGGATCCTTAGGCAATGGGCTGGCAACTGTCAGCGGGTTTGATGCAGGCACACTGGATTTATCAGACGGAGAAATAAAAGGCAGTGGCGATGGTAAAATAGATTATATCTACGCCGGCGATTTATTTGGTAATGTCTGGAAATTTGATCTATCCAGCGCGACCCCAAGCGACTGGGATTATGTGGCTGAGACAAACCCAGATGATAGTTTAAATAGCGATCGAAATCCGCTTAAACTGTTTACTGCTAAAGATGCCGATGATGTTGTGCAACCTATTACCGTACAGCTGCAAGTGCATCAATTATATGACGGTGAAGTGATGCTGTTTTTTGGTACAGGTAAACTATTAGAAGAAACTGATACGCAGGCGGTAAACGTCGCGAAACACAGCTTTTATGGGATAGTCGATACTAATGCAGAGTTGGCAGGTCGCAGTGTGTTGTTAGAGCAACAGATAACCTATCAGGAATTAATTGTCAGCCAAGAGCAGCGTATTGTCACTGATTACATCCGAGACGATAGCCAAAAAGGTTGGTACCTTGATCTGCAAAAGCCACAATACGATACCAGCAATCAATTAAGTTATTTACAAGAAGGCGAGCAAGTTATAGTGACTGCTCGGATACTGGATAACGTCGTCTATTTTGTCACGAATTTTTCTGATCAAGATGCTTGTTTACCCCCCGTTAAAAAGAATTTCTTGATGACATTAGGGGTGAGATCAGGCGCCTCGCTTGAGCATATCATCATTGATACTGATGGTGACGGTGTCATCGATTTCAATGATAATGCCAATTTTGGCGACAACCCAACCAGCAATGCTGTTAGCGGGCGTACCGGTTATGGCTCACAGTTACCTGTCATTGTTAAAACGGATAGTGAGGGTGCTGGTTTAATCTGTGATGGTACAGATTGCGATAAAATGCAGGCGCCAGATAAAGAGTGGCGAAGAACTTCCTGGAGAGAGATAAAAACCAATTAACAGTTAGGCATTGGATAAAAAAGTGAGCGTAGTTATATAGATTTCTAAAGAGTATCAATAGGTTCGTCGATGAATAAATTAAGCATTTCTTTAGCCGTTATATTGGGGAGCTTTTGTTCCTCAACACTAATGGCTGAACGGTCAATAGAGCAGATATCTGCAATAAATTATCAAGTTAGAGAAATTATAATGGGGGGAGAAAAGTACTATCTACCCGCCAAAATACGGACACAGAATGGCCGCAAGCTCCCTATAGATATTAACAGTTTGAGAGAGGGAATGGTGGTGAATATTGACTACCAACCTGCAGCAGGTAAGCCACGTCGTATAAATTTTATTGAATCTGCAGTGCATTAGATCATCGAGCTACAAATCTAATTATCGTGCATCTATTCCCACCTCTTGGTGTGTCAATTTGGTATCACCATTAGCCCCTGCATATATTCTCCATCTGCGAAGACCCTTCTATGTGACAGAGCAAGCCACGACAGCTTTTAGGAAGACTAGATTGCCTAGTTTTTATCGCGGTTGTTCGAAAGTCATACTAGCGTTTATAAATAATTACCCCATAAACTGGCGAGAAACCTGTATTTTTATTAATGTAAGATGAATGGGTGTTTGGGTGATACGGATGTTGATAATCTTTCATGAACTGATTTTAGTGTTTGTATCGCATTTTCAGTGCCTCTTTAAAGAAGCTAGAGTCTGATATGTATCATCAACAAGGTCAATCTTATATAGAAGTGTCAGTAGCATTGCTGCTCATTAGCTTGTCACTTACAGGGCTAGTTACCTCAATGCTATCAGCGCAACATCTCAGTCGACATGCTATTGAGCGTTTCGATGTTGCTTTGCTGATGAGTAATATATCCAATCAGCTCTATTTGAATAGCGCAGAATCCTCTAGAAAACAAAGCGAGTATTTAATGCAAATCGACCAAGCGACAATAATATCGGTTAATTGTACTGCAACGAAAGAGTGTGCTCAGCGTCTGCAGGCACTTCAAGATTTACAACATTGGCAGCAACGCTTAAACCGCAAGTTAGTCGCTTATAACTTGGTTCTATGCAGGGATGGCTCTATGAGAGATGGCATGTATGCAGACACTGATGGCTGCGATAATAAGCACTCCAGCCCGTTGGTGATTAAGTTATGGTGGAAAGGGGCTGGTACTGATGAGCTGTACTTCTATGCTTTGGAATATGGGGTTTGAAATTTCAAATGGGCTATTCAATGGTGCAGTTGCTGATTAGTTCAATGCTTGGGTTGCTCCTTAGCGCCGCCGTTTTAAGTACCTTGTACGCTGCTATTTTATCCAATCGCTTAAGGCATGCGACAGAAACGGTACAAGAAAATGCTGCTTTAACAGAGTACTTTATTGCCAGGGATATGCGGGCTATGGGTTTTAAAAGCTGTTTCAAGCCACCCTATCAACTGATCAATAATGTTTCTAAAGGCATTGTAGGCCAGCACTTTGATTTGTTTGCTAAGCCTTTAATTATAACTAAGGCATTCCAACAATCAGATCTCATCAGCTTTGTAACAGTACTCAATGGTACAACACAGCTCGCTGGCAGTATGGCGACATTACACGCCCCACTAGATTTGGTAAATGACAATCGCATACAAAAGCAGCAAGAGCTATTGATTACCAACTGTGAAGCTGCTGATCTTGTTAAGGTTTCATCTATTTGGAATAATCGATTGTCGCACAACTTTACAGCCAATAAAGAGAGCAATTTAAGCGAAAATTATCAGCGAGGTGCTCTAATTTTCCCGCTATCACTAGTGAGTTATAAATTAGCGAAGGGAGCAAGTGGTCGCACAGGTCTGTTTCGTAAAGAAGGGGAGGGCTCTTATCAGGAGTTAATACCTAATGTCGAAAATTTTCGGATAGAAGTTGGTGTTTATAGCAAACCTCAAAAAATACTAAAATATTTTCCAGCACAGTCGCTGGCCGAAATATCTAATCCGGTTAGCTTGCGTGTCTATTTGTTGCTCAGCTCGACAGCACCAGTGCTCAACAAGAAAATGCAATACCTGCATTTTTCAGGAGATCTAGTTTTGGCAAAAGATCTGCGGTTTTATAAAGCATATTCAATCTTGATTGCGTTGCGTAATGCAAAATATGTATTAAACCAACCAGCAAAGCGTTTTGCCGGTGAATAAGCAGCGAGGCAGTTTTATATTATTGGTATTAGTACTCACTTCATTTCTCGCCAGTTTGTCACTGCTGGGAATGAAAAACACTATTCAAAACAGCAAGCTAACCGCTGGGTTTATCAGTTACAAATTGGCATTTTCCCGCGCTGAAGTCGCTTTGAAAAAAGCAGAAAAGCAGTTGAGGATGGATGAGCAATTGCACATTAAGGCAGCAGAAATAGTAGAGGCTAAAGGTCATAAAGGAAAAATAACACAGGATAGGTTGATAATCAGTAGAGTATTATTGGATGATCGTCGTATCTGGCATGATAATAAACAGACTGTTGTTGAAGCGGCTAAGCTGGCTGAGTATTCTTCCGTGACAGTGACTGCCAGTTATCGTGTCGAAAAGTTATTGTTGGTGAGTAAAGATGGAACAACACACTATTATAGAGTGACGGCTACAGGGTTTGATCGAGAAGGCTTAAGTGTTGTTAGCTTGCAAACGATTGTTAGCTATCAGGACAAGTTGCAACGAGTGTCGTGGCAGCAGATTCCGTAATGGATATATTTTGAAGGCGCAAAGGCGAGAGACAGCCTTTAGTTTAATTGAGCTTTTAACCACACTGGCAATCAGTGCTTTTTTGCTGCTCATCGCCCTGCCTACCTTAAGTGTTATTATCGATAAACAACGCCTAGAAAGCAGAGTTGAGTTGTTGTTGCTATCGATCAAGCAGGCAAAAGTGTCAGCTATTAACTACAACAGCCACATAATCATCTGTCGAAAATCATTGCAACAGACAACTTGTGCTGGAAGTAGTAGTAAAGGTAAAGGAGACTGGAGAGATGGCTGGCTAATATTTGATGATCTTAATATTGATCATCAGTATCAAGTGACAGAACCATTAATTCATGAAATGGCCATAAATATCAATCGCTGTGAGATTGTGTTTAATAGAGGAGATTATTTAAGCTTCGAACAATTCGGGGTATTAACCGGAGGGAAAGCGGGGAGCTTTAAATTATCCTGTAATGATCAGCGCACCCAGTTAGTCGTTAACTGGGTGGGCAGGGTTAGGCGTCAATAATGAAGCTGGAAATTAAAATATAGCTTAGTCATATATGGTTGGAATAGGTTGACGCTTGTGTTCTGTTTTTAAATAGATACTGACAATCTTCTGTTCTATAGCGGCGCTAACTTCAAGACCTTCTAAGAAATCATCCAGCTGATCGTAGCTTAAGCCTAGTGCGAGCTCATCCGCTTTTTGTGGTGCGAGCTCTTCCAAATCAGCGGTGGGGGTTTTTTCTATCAAGATAGCCGGTGCTTTGAGATAGGCAGCTAATTGACGCACTTGACGTTTGCTCAAGCCAAATAGCGGTGCAAGATCACAAGCTCCGTCCCCCCACTTAGTGTAAAAACCAGTAATGTTTTCAGCCGAGTGGTCTGTGCCAATGACTAATCCTGAGACAATGCCGGCAATATGGTATTGCGCCGCCATGCGCTGACGCGCTTTCAAATTGCCTTTACTAAAATCGATAGCCGCAGCAGAAGGGCTTGCTATATTGGCAGCTGCTAGGCCCGTCAACACTTGCTGATGCAGTCCTTGAGTGCCCGCTTCAATATTCACCGTAACGCTTTGTGAAGGGGTGATAAACTGCAGCGCTAGTTGCGCATCTTCTTCATCTTGCTGTTGGTTAAACGGTAGGCGTACGGCGATAAATTGGTAGTCGCTACCTTGGGTATTTAGTTGCTCCACCGCCATCTGGGCTAATTTTCCACAAGTGGTAGAGTCTACCCCACCACTGATGCCCAGCACTAAGTTTTTAAGGCCAGAACTTAGCAGTTGTTGTTTGATGAAATCGACACGCCTTTGCACTTCATGCTGCGCATCAATCTGAGGTAATACTTGCATAAGTTGACGGATAGTTTGGCTGTTCATGTTGGTTTCCCGAAATTAATTAAAAAGGCCAAAGCTAAGCTTGTTTATCCAAGAGCGTTTTGCAGCAGGTTTTTTTTCCTCATTTATTTCTTTTGTAGCAGGTTCTGTGATCGTAGCCGGAGACCATAGTGGCGGTTGGTTACTGCTTGCACCAAACAAGCCAAAAGTGGCGGTACTTAACAGGCTCTCCACTTTGGTCTCATAATTTGTCACCGTATATTGGGGGAAGTTCTTGTTCAGTACTAGCTTGCTGTCAGCGGCTAAGTCATCAAGCCCTAATTGTGTATAGGCTTGATACATGATTTCAAGCGCTCGTGGGGTCGCGATAGATTCCTGATAATTTTCTATGACAAAGCGACCTCGATTGGCGGCGGCAACATAGGCACTTCGCTCCATATAGTACTGAGCCACTTGAACTTCATGAGTAGATAAACGATTTTTTAAAAATAACATGCGCTTGTTGGCATCTAATGCGTATTGGCTATCAGGGTGGCGACTGACTAAGGTTGCAAATGCGTCAAAAGATTCTAGTGCCGCTCCTGGATCGCGCTGGTTCTGATCGATAGGTAGGTACTTTTCAAGCCAGCCTGAAGTTTGTTCAAAAGCAGCTAGGCCTTTTAAATAGTGAGCATAATCGACGTTTTCATGGGTAGGGTTTAAACGTACAAAACGATCGGCAGAGACAACGGTAGCATCTGGCTCGCCATTCTTATAATAAGCGTAAATAAGTTCTAGCTGTGCTTGCTGAGAAAACTGTCCAAAAGGATAGCGAGCCTCTAATAGCTCAAGTTTTTCAACAGCGAGTGCAAAATCTTCATCCTTCAACGCTTCAATAGATTGCAAATAGAGAGTGTTTTCAGGAATATCGGGCTTTTCTGTCTCTGGTCCAAATATCGAACAGGCAGAGGTTAGCGCACAAAAACTAATGATCAAAAGTACTTTTGAAAAACTCATTCAATTTTATCCTAAAGGGTATTTGTTAATGAAATCTCGCCAAGGTTCAATATAGTGAGACCGCTGCATAATATAACGAACGAGTGTCGTCTGTATGTGGAAGTCTCATTGTGTTTAGATAAGCCTAAGCAGTCATCTATTTATGCCCATATTGTAACGAGTTGTATGCTGGAAACAAGTACTGTTAAAGCTCAATAATCAACTATCCCAGAACAGCTTAGCTCGCTTTGGCTGCTTTCTCTTGCGGGTGCTGCTTATTATCCTAAATTTGACCGTAGATTCAGCAAAGTATGCACAAGTGCGTAATGCACCTAGTAAACAAGTAAATATTATCACCACCGAAGCGGTGACCACTGGTTTTTCTTTTTTCTAGGCACAGCAATGTCTTGCACAGATTTTTTGCCCCCAACTAGCAACTTTATGATTATCCTGTTGAGGATTTAGGTTGCGCATTATTGATCTTTATTAATGCTTGCAACAAACTTCGATTTAATCGCTCGTATTAGCGCAGATTGGGGTATAATGCAGCCATTAAAAAATCTAAGTCTTTGGTCTTATTGTCGATCAGAGCTGTTGGTAAAATCGGAAAGTTAATGTCAGAAAGTATCGAGTTAGAAAGTCGCGTTCCCAGTGAATACACCGGTAAACGTTTTGATCAAGTTGTCGCACTATTATTCCCTGAATATTCAAGATCGCGTTTAACAACGTGGATTAAAGAAGGGGCTATATTAGTTGACGGTGAAGTCCTCAAGCCGCGAGAAAAACTCTACGGTGGTGAAAAAATCAAGGTTAATGCCGTGGTTGAAGACATGGATGTACACGAGCCAGAGGAAATGGATTTAGATATTGTCTATGAAGATGATGATATCTTAGTGGTCAACAAACCCGCAGGTCTTGTCGTGCATCCGGCAGTCGGAAACCGTACCGGTACACTGCTCAATGGACTCTTGTTCCACTTTCCTGCGATTGCTAAAGTGCCTAGGGCGGGTATCGTGCATCGTCTTGATATGGACACTACTGGTTTAATGGTGGTTGCCAAGACGATTCAAGCTCAAACAGATTTAGTGGGACAGTTGCAAGATCGCTCTATGGGTCGTGAGTACGAAGCTATTACCAATGGCGTGATGACTGGCGGTGGCTGTGTTGAGGAAGCGATGGGACGTCACGCGACTAATAGATTAAAAATGGCGGTTGTCTCCATCGGTAAAGAAGCGGTGACTCACTATCGTCTATTGGAAAAGTTTCGCGCTCACACGCACATTCGTTTGAAGCTTGAAACAGGTAGAACCCACCAGATCCGAGTGCACATGGCGCACATTAATTACCCTCTTGTCGGAGATCAAACTTACGGCGGACGCGCACGTTTACCTAAAGGTATCGAGGAAGATACCATAGATGCGCTGCGTGGCTTTAAACGCCAGGCTTTGCATGCTAAGAAGCTTGAACTTTGGCACCCAGGCACTGGTGAACAGATCAGCTGGGAAGTGCCGTTGCCTGAAGATTTTGAAAAATTGTTAGCGGTATTGCAAGAAGATGCTAAAGGCTACGAAGAGTACTAATGCAAAGGGTTTTTGCCAGCTGGCCTAAGATGCAACCTGGTTCGAGTGATGAGTCGCAAGATATTGTCGCTTTTACCACCACTAGATTAACGGGCAATTCCAAACCTCCCTTTGATGGTTTTAACTTAGGCCTGCATGTTGGTGATGAATCGCAAGCCGTGTTAGATAATCGCACCGCGCTGTTAAATAGCTGTGCACTGCAAGACGCACAATGGTTAGAGCAAGTTCACGGTGTTGATTGCGTAAAATCGACCAGAGCAAGTTTAGTGTCTGTGGCTGATGCTTGCTGGAGCGATGAAACTGAACTTGCCTGTGTGGTGATGACGGCGGATTGCCTGCCGGTCGCCTTTAGGCAAGGTGACAAAATAGCGGTTGCGCACGCTGGTTGGCGTGGCTTGCTCAATGGCGTGTTAGAAAACACCCTCTCTGGGTTAGATCCTACGACTACTGATATATGGTTGGGCCCTGCAATAGGTGCTCAGGCCTTCGAAGTAGGCTCAGAAGTTCGCGAGCAATTTATTGATCGCGATGCCAGTAGTGAGGCTGCGTTTATTGCCAGCGCTAATCCCGGCAAGTGGATGGCTGACCTTTATCAGTTAGCGAGGCTTAGGTTAGTGTATGCAGGAGTCGCTTCGCAGCGCATTTATGGCGGCGATTATTGTACCTACACCGATAGTGGGCGTTTTTTTTCCTATCGACGCGATGGCAGTACTGGACGTATGGCAACGGTTATTTATCGTAGAAAAGCGTAAAGAATTAAAATCTATCTGGTAACTCGTTATTGTGCGCATGAATTATCCTTTAAATTTTATTTCGCCTTGAAAATGGCCAAAATTATGCAAGCCATTCTCGCTACACTATCTAGATTGAACAGCGCTCAGAAAAAACACTGTATCTGAGCTATGATAAATTTAGGAGAGTGATAATGGGTGTTGAAAATTTTTATTTAGAGTTGGGCCAGCTCAGCGAGAAATCCGTACAAAGCTTAGAGACTTCATTCGACAATTTACCTAAAAGCAACTATCTAGACGGTGCTTATCGCCTGCGCCGTTATTCTCATTTTAGCTACACCCAAAATACACTTAAGCTACTACCCACTAAAGCCTTTAGCCAAAACGCTGAGATCAATGAATTTCAGGGCAGCGTGGCGAGAGAGTATCAAGATATAGAAGCATCGGTGGTTGGCAGTAGTGGTTTTGATGAAATGTTTAGCAGTTTTAAAAAAATGGCAAACATCGCCGATGAGACCCCGATTGAAGTACATCAAATGCGTATTTTAGGGACAAAGGATACGGCGGTTGAAGCTGCACCAGAGGGAGTGCATCAAGACGGTTTTAATTATTTAGCCGTGTTTGTGATAGATCGCAATAATATTGCAGGTGGTGAAATTTGTGTGCATCCAGCCAAAGCGCAAGCGCCAATTTTCAAACACGCTTTTGATCACGGTGAGTTTGTAGTGCTAAATGACAAACGTTTTTGGCACAGTGCAGCGGCTTTGCAAGCGGTCAATGATGATGCAGCTTATATGGATGTATTTGTATTAACAGCTTAAATGGAAGTTACAGTTATCAAGGTTATTTCTGTATAATGATGCGATAATTTAAGTGAGTATAAATTAATCATGTGGGAAATATGCAAAAACTAGATAATACTGATCGAAAGATATTAGCATTATTACAGCGCAATAATAATTTATCTGCTGCAGAAGTAGCAGAGCAGGTGGGGCTGTCTCAATCTCCTTGTTGGCGGCGGATTAATCGCCTGCAAGAAGAGGGGGTTATCAGGGGGGGGGTGGCCTTATTAAACCGTAAAATACTGGGCTTGAACGTCGTCGTTTTTGTCAATGTTAAGCTCTCAATGCACGGTTGGAATATGCTCAATGAATTTGAGCAAGCCATTGTCAGCTTCCCTGAAGTACTTGAGTGTTGGACAATTTCAGGAAGCATGGATTTTACCTTACGAGTAGTGACTAAAGACATTGATAGCTACGAGCATTTTCTCAGACGTAAGCTGTTACAGTTGCCGCATATCAAAGAAGCACAGAGCAACTTTACTATGACGGAAGTAAAAAATACTACTGAGCTGCCACTGGAGTTGATCTAGTTGCAGCACTTTCTCAGACATTGATAAAAATTATATACTTCGCAAGAGGGGCACTCTGGCGTTTTGTATATTTGATTTAGAGTATGTAACTCCCTATGATGGATCTTCTTTGAGGTTAGAATAACTCACAGCAAGCAGTGGGGATTCAACGTTTGCCGATGCTAATTCATCGCTATTCAATAATGGCATATTCCCAACCAGTGTTAGCTATTCCCAGTGTTTGAATGATACCTTGGGTCAAATCAGTTTGGCTTGCCATCGCTAAAAGAGAGGCTTGTGTGAAAACATGAGTTTCGAGTAAAGCAACATAATAATTTAAACTTTGCTCATCAATCACTGACTCAACTACATTATCCCAGACTTGGGAAACGAATGAAGTATTATTGGGGGCGCTTACCAGCCCACTGTCAACTGCTAGCTGAGAAACTTGTTCAAGGCTCGACCCACTATCAAAAGCATGGATTGCTATAGATGCGAATTCTTTATTGTATAGAGCTGAGCTGCCAAAAGCTGCAGTCAATAATTGTGCGGACATTCCTGCATGTTCATTTGTGCCAAGGTCAAATGCGACATTAATGTTGTTAAAACTTACTCTTTCAATATTGTACAAGGTATCTGTACCTTCTGTACCAGTAGGGTCGAACATTAAAATAGAGTTTTGATATATACTCCAGTTAAAGTCGCTAGACGTCCCTGAATACATACTAGTATCTAAGCCAGTGCCTCCATCGAGAAAGTCATCTCCATTACCGCCGACTAAAACATCATTTCCAGCCGCAGAGTAGAGTCTATCATCTCCATCCAAACCGTAGAGTAAATCATTGGTATGTCCAATTGATTGATTATCGCCACGGCCTAAATATATTTCATTATTGCCAGAATCGCCCTTTAAAGTTAACGATGAGTTGTCTGTTATAGTTGGTTGGTCACTAATGACTACGCTAAAACCAGCATTTCCACTATCGGCATTTCCTATATACATATACAGTGAAGTTGTGGCTAATGCTGGGGCATTAAATTGTATAGAGCCACTTTCCCCTAATGACAAAACGCCTCCTGCGACACTGTCATCGTAGTCTCTAACTGAAAAGGTGGTCTCGTCTAAATTGATTTCTCCAGATGAATCTGTGCCAAACATGTTTGTTGCATTCCAGGCAGATAACTGACCTGCTAAGTATGGCTGCCTGTATCCGGCTTGAAATATAGTACTATGGTAATCAATAGAGGTATCTGAAATGTTACTCGCTTCTAAGGCCGAGGAAAAAGAGACCTTGCTAAACTTTACAAAGTCTAAATCATAACCAGAAGCGGCTCCAGTGCCGCCTGAGATGACATTGTCATCTTCGATACGAAATGAATTGATGTGAGTTAACCCCAGAGCTGATAGATCGATTCTGCTGACGCCAGTTGAAGCTACTTCCCCTAAATACTCAACATTTTGATCCGTAAAATTCAGTACGATCTCAGTCATATTACATCCCATTAATTTTAAACGACTAGACAAAGGAACTTCAAAAACAGGTACTTCTAGAAGATTATTGTTTGATTAGGAGTATTTAAGCATTGGCAAAATATGTAAGCAATACAAACACCAAAATTTAGTGTAGATGGATTAGGCAGAGCAAAAAAAGAGCGAAAGTCCCCAACTGTTTTTACGGCGTGTGAGTTTTTCTAAAAGCAAATATAACCTGATTATCATAGTTCTTTGAAAGCAGTAACACT
>Ga0209395_1004718_pt1 | contig 15790 bp, 11 predicted proteins | sample GOMGulsemesocosm_3_FD_184635 | JGI IMG/M metagenome (GOLD analysis project Ga0209395, IMG submission 184635) | Methane-oxidizing microbial communities from mesocosms in the Gulf of Mexico - GOM9D Gulf of Mexico (SPAdes) (version 2) | ecosystem: Environmental > Aquatic > Marine > Cold seeps... | reverse complement strand
GGAAACGTCATGAAAATCACGAAAATAACGCTGGCCTTATTGTTAACCTGTACCAATACGGTATTCGCACAACAGTCTAATGAACCACTTACGCCAACGAATAGCGAATTAAGTACTACCAATGATGTTAGCAACACGACTAATAGCAATAAACAGCTTGAAGTGATCAGTATTTTTGGTCAACGTAATCAACTTGAAACCGCGGTAGGCTCCGCGTTTGTTCTTGATGAAGCACAACTAGAGCTCAATGAGTTTGATGATATTCATCGTGTTTTACAATCCGTACCGGGGGTGTATATTCGTGAAGAAGATGGCTATGGTTTACGACCTAATATCGGTTTGCGTGGTGCAACGTCTGAGCGTAGTAGTAAAATTGCCTTAATGGAAGATGGGATATTGATAGCACCAGCCGCTTATGCTGCGCCGGCGGCTTATTACTTCCCGTTAATTTCACGCATGACGCAAGTAGAAGTATTTAAAGGTCCAGCAGCCATTATGTATGGCCCTAATACCGTAGGTGGCGCTATTAATATGGTCTCACGTGCAGTAACCACCAAAGAGCAAGGCCGCCAAGCATCAGTAGATTTAGCCATTGGTGAAACTAACTATCAAAAAGCGCATGGCTTTTATAGTGACAGTATCACTATCGCCAACATCGGTGAATTAGGTTTTTTAGTTGAAGGCATCCATATTCAATCAGATGGTTTCAAAGTATTAGACAACCCTGACAGTAGCGACGCCCTGAGTCCTAATATTAATGCCAACAGTAACGACACCGGCTTTAATAAAAGTGAAGTGCTATTCAAAGCAAACTTTACCCCCGCGAATACCGACAACTACCAGTTTTGGCAGTTTAAAATGGGTTATGGGGAAGAGGTTTCTCATGAAACGTATCTTGGTTTAACCGATGCAGATTTTGCACAAGCGCCCACTCGACGCTATGTTGCTAGCGAAAATGACAAAATGGACTGGGAGCACTTTCAAGTACAATTAGGCCATTATATTGAACTTGGCAGTGACGTTAGTCTATTTACCCAAGCCTATCGCCGTGATTTTGATCGCGACTGGGATCGTCTTAATAGCTTTAACACTAACCGTAGCATGTCAACAATATTAAGCTCCCCTGATACCGGTATTAACGAATTGTTTATGCAAGTATTAACCGGTGAACGCGATACATTAACCAGTGAAGAAAAGTTATTATTTACCTTAAATGACCGCACCTTTTTCTCCCAAGGCATAACCTCGAAACTTTTTTGGGATAGCCGTTGGTTAGACGCTGACTTGTCTGTTGATGCCGGCATCAGGCTACATCAAGATCAAGTTGCTCGTCATCATCGTGTTGATGAATATGCCATGCAAAGTGGTCATTTAGCCCTTATCGGTAACCGTGAAACCATTACCCACAATCAAGATACCGCCACCGCACTCGCAACCTTTGCCAATGCAGCGCTAGATTTTGGACAACTGAACTTAAGTGCTGGTGTACGTGTTGAATATATTGAAGGTGAAGCCATTAGTTATGATTTATCAACCGGTGAACAACTGACGCTTGAAAGCAATAACACTACCGTAGTGTTACCGGGCTTTGGTGCCTTTTATAAGTTCACTGATCAGCTCGGTGCTTTAGTTGGTGTTAATAAAGGCTACGTACCAAATAGTCCAGGTCAAGATAGCAGTATCGACCCAGAAGAAAGTTGGAATTATGAGTTTGGCTTACGTTATAGCAATAGCACCACCAATGCTGAAGTTATTGGCTTTTTTAATGACTACAGTAATTTGAAAGCCAATTGTACCTTCGCAAACGGTTGCTCTGACGAATTAGGGCAAGAGTTTAACGGCGGTGAAGTTAACATTTATGGTCTAGAAGCAAGTTTACATACCCGTGTTAACTTAACCAAGCGTTTATCCATGCCGATAAAGATTGCCTACACCCATACGCAGTCGGCGTTCCAAAATAGTTTTCAGTCAACGTTCTCGCAATGGGGTAGTGTTACCGAAGGCGACTCCTTACCTTATTTACCTGAGAACCAGCTCAGTGTTGAAGTTGCTTTAGCACAGACAAACTGGCAAGTGTCGGTATTATTAAAATACGTTGAAGCGATGCAAGAGGCTGCCGGTACTTCAACAGAATTAACCGGTTACTACACCGATGATATTCAACAAGTGGATGTTTCCTCTTGGCTGCAGATTAATGATTCGCTAAAGGTTTATGGCAAAATTGATAACCTCACCGATGAAGCCGTGGTAGTTTCTCGCCGACCTTTTGGTGCTAGAGCGGGTAAACCTCGCCAGGCCACTATCGGGATTAAATATCAATTTTAATCGATGGATTACTCTTGCAAAACTTTTCCTTTGCAAAAATGGTCCCTTGTAAAAATGGTTCCTTGCAAAAATAAGCCCTTTTCAAAACGCAGTGCTGACTTTACTCAGCTTGCTTTTTGAAAGGGCTCGTTTGTTGACCAAAGAATATCAATACAAGTTAAGCTAACTTAATTTAATTTAGCTTACCTCAACCAAAGTTCACCAAAATCAATAAAGTCAGATTATTTATGCTAACCCGTCGTCAATTCTTATTATCAATCGCCGCCAGCAGTGCCGTAGCCATGCTTGGCTGCCAACCGTTATCCTCACTACAAAGGCACTGGTTTGTCAGCGCCTGTAGTAATAACAATAATGAGCACTTTGTTGCTGCCTTTGATCTTGATGGTAATATTATTAGCCAAATAAAACTCCCTGCCCGTGGCCATGACGCCATCGCTATACCTGACAAACCCGGTCATGCGTTAATTTTTGCGCGTCGTCCCGGCACCTTTATCCTTGAAGTTGATTTTACTCGTGGCATTATCAGCCAAGAAATCACCGCCGCCAGTAACTCGCACTTTTACGGCCATGGTGTTATTTCAGCAAAGCACAAGGTGTTACTAACCAGTGAAAATGATTTTGCCAGTGGCGAAGGACGCATTGTTGTTAGAGACACCAAACACTACCAAGTAGTTGATCAATATCATTCTGGCGGTATTGGTCCACACCAACTGGCGTTAATGCCTGATGGTGATAGCTTAGTGATAGCCAATGGCGGTATACAAACCCATCCTGCGCAACCACGTAAAAAACTTAATATTGACACCATGGCACCCAATTTAAGCTATTTAACTATTAGCTCAGGTGAAATCACCCATAGCTTAGCGCTTGATAATCATCAACTCAGCATCCGTCATTTAGCGGTAAGTAAACAAGGAAAAGTGATTGCCGGTTTACAGTATCAAGGGCCAAAAAATGATTTAGTACCATTAGCTATTTCTCACCACGGCGAGAGCACATTACAGTATTTATCAGCATCAGAAAGTATTTGGCGACGCATGAATCAATATACCGCCAGTGTTTGTGTTAATGATCAACACGAACTTGTCGCAATTAGTTGCCCTAGAGCAGATATGATCACTTATTGGTCACTCACCACCGGTGAATACTTACGTAGCGAAAAATTTGCCGATGGCGCTGGCCTCACCAATATTGATGCTATTTACGCCAGTAGTGGCAAAGGTAATTTTAGGCGCAGTAGTATTACTGACAATGCGCAGCAGCAAGCTTTAGCAACGACGGCAGCGACAGCAGCGACACGTCATTTTGATGGCCTGAAATGGGATAACCACCTAACCCATATCAATGCCTAACTGTGTCTAGCAGTTATCTAGAGCAGCTTATTTTAGCCTCTTATCACTCAGCTATAGATGCAATGTTTTACTTGCGATCTGGTTTGACCACTGTTACGTTACTAGTCAATTGAATGAAAAAACCTTTGGCAGGAAACGTAATAATGACTAATTTTATATCTCGTGAGATTTCGGTGTTATGTGTTGATCAATACCCATTAGCGGCCACCACTTATTCCCCAAAAGAAGATGTTAAAGGTGCGATACTTATTGGGCCTGCCACTGGCATAAAAAGGCAGTTTTATGCCAGCTTTGCTAGTTACCTCGCCGAACATGGCTACGGCGTAATCACCTTTGATAACCGTGGAATTGGCCAGTCGATTTCCGGTAAACTTAACAACAGCGATGCCTCATTACAGTGCTGGGGTGAAAAAGATATGACCGCAGTATTTGAACAGCTGCAGTTGAGTTTTCCAGACACACGTTATCATTTAATAGGCCATAGTGCTGGCGGCCAATTAATCGGTTTAATGCCTAATGCCAATCAGTTCAGCTCAATTTTTAACTATGCTTGTTCTTCAGGACAAATTGCCAATATGAACTCGGCATTTAAATATAAAGCCAAGTTTTTTATGGATATTTTCATTCCGATTAGCAATACACTATTTGGTTACACTAAAGCCCATTGGGTTGGTATGGGCGAACCTTTACCTAAAGCCGTAGCACAGCAGTGGCGAGAATGGTGTAACGGCCAAGGTTATGTAAAAACCGCCTTTGGTAAAACCATCCATCAGCATTATTACGATGATCTTGCTATGCCATCGATGTGGGTTAATGCTACTGATGATGACATTGCCATTAATGCCAATGTCAGCGATATGTTGTCGGTATTTACAAAACTAGCCGCAGAGAAGCTTACATTAACGGCTAAAGAGCATAACTTAAAAGAGATTGGTCATATGAAATTTTTCAGTAGAAAATCACAAGTACTCTGGCCTCACGCTTTAGACTGGCTAGCCAAGCACTAGCAGCCACTGACACTAACCGCTAACAGTAACCTCTAGCACTAACCACTGATACTAATCACTGGTACACATCACCTGCATGCAACGACGTTATTGTACTAGCCAATGTTGTAATAGTGCCTGTTTGATTAAGCCACTTTGTCCGTTAAAATTGCCATTGGTCTCAACAAAATAACTGCGTGGTAGTTCACCGTACCAGCTGGGATCAATGAGATAACGGCTCTTGGTCGCGCTACCATCGACAAAGTGATAATTAGCTAAGCCCGCCAAATTAAATTTTTCAATAATCTGTTGACGTTCTTCGGTAGTGTCTTCATCGGCATCGGTATTGATCAAGACCACATGTAACTCACTCCTTTTATGATACAACTCACTCACTAAAGCAAGCTCTTTAAAACAAGGTGGGCAATCAACCGACCACAACAACATCAACCATTGTTTACCTTGGTAGTGCTGTTTAATTTGCTCGAATTGCTGCTGGTTAAACTCCAATGAACGGCGCTGACTGTTATCAACGCTAGTGCTAGCGCTGATAACAGCTTGGCTGTTTTTCTCACTTTGAGTAACATTCGCTTGGTTAGCAGCCACAGAAGCTGCCAATAAATAGCTAACAAGGAATAAAATAACGTTAATTAATTTCATAGCGCAGTGAACACGTGCCCTTGCTTAGGTCGTTGCCAACTTACATAATTTACGCCAGCGTTATTAATAATAAACGGGCGATCAGCGCCGTCAGTTGACTGAAAAATAACACGAGCCTCAGCAAAGGTTTCCCCGTTATTGACTGATTGCTGATGCATTAATTGATGGCGGTCACCGTTAAATTGGCTCCACACAATATCAACACTGTCGCCATTATGTTGTACATGAGGATGAGCGGCTTGTGCGCTAAAATCACCTAATGCTAATGGCGTAGGTAAGGTTTTTCCTTGATCATTTGAGCGGGCATAAAATATCCCTTTGCCTTTATCACCCATATTAAACCACACCATATGATAGCGATTGTGCTGATCAATACTGAGTCCGCCCCCTTGGTGTGGGCAACCATTAATTTTCCAATGGTCATGGCTAATTTGTATTGGTTCGTTCTGTTGGATTAAGTCACTCGACTGATTTTTTTTGTTCAAGGTTAACAACGCAAACTCGCGAATATTATCGCCATAGATATGTCGCCACAATAAAGCTAATTGCCCTTGTTGGTTATGACTGATAGCAATGCGACAGCACACACAGGTATTATTGGCTAATTGTTGATTAACAAAATGAGTATCTCCTTGGCGCACATTGGCTTGGCCAAGATATAACGCTGAGCCATTACCTTTTTTACCTTGTTGACGTAATTGATACTTTAAACGGCCATCAAGCCAAGCAATGCTGACGTCGCCAGCGTTAGTCACTAACATCTCATTAAAACTGTGGCCGGTTGGCAACTGATCATCATTGACGGTGATCGGTGTCGAAAAATGTTTGCCATAATCAGCTGAATAACTAAAGCGAATATCAGCGGTGTACTTTTTCTTACCGGGCATTGCCCAAGATAAATACACCCCTTGATGATCATCAAAGCCTATTTTCGGACGATTTTCATTACGTGCTGAAATAGGCTCTTTGGCGATATCGACCGCGGTTGCCTTAGAAAATGTCAGCCCATTATCACCAGAGCGTTGAAAATACATTTGTTGCTGTTGCACCCACAAACGCCATAAATCACCGTTAGGGGCAAAAGCCGAGGTAACTGTTTTAGCACATGTTATCGCAATAGCCGAACAGCCAGCATTCGTACTGTTATGTTCACTAATACTATTGCTATTTTTGCCATGGCTAGCATGTTCATTAGCTAAACTAACCATAGCGAGTAAACTTAGTATCGAAGCAACACAGCACTGAGCAACACGCTGCGTTATCTTGTTACTGCCAATCAACGCATTAGGAGTCTTTATCACCGCTATTCTACCTTTGTTTTTGCTTTACGTTTGCAACGGTCAACATTACCATTGATAATTTACCCCAAGGTAAGCTGTTCTAGGCGCTCCCGGAGAAAACTTGGTGTTACCGTAGCGATAAGATGCTTCTTGAATATATACTTTATCACTGACATTAACGATTCTCGCATGAAAAGACAATTGCGGTGATACTTGATATTTGGCTTTAATATTTGCCACGGTATAGCCTTGATCAATACGATCATTGCCTTGATCATCTTGGCTATTATCATTGTCGTGCCAATATTCACCAATAGACTGTACTTCTAGCATCCCGGTGAAACCAGTTAAGAACTGTGGGCTATAACGTAAACGTACGTTAGCAATATAACTCGGTGCAGCCGCCATTTCTTTACCGGCATAGTCTTCATGCTCATCAAATTTATGCTGTGATTGGCTATAAGCAGTACTGATATTTAGTTGCTCGTTAATCTGCCAAGTAATTGCCGCCTCAATACCTTTATGGGTAACACGCGTAGCATTCGTTAAATAACGTTGACCATTGTCATTATACGCTTGAAAAATTCCGTCATCGACATCCATATAATACATTGCAGCATCAAAAGTAATCGCTTGCCAATTGGCTTTATAGCCCAATTCATAAGTATCTGAGGTTTCAGGACCAACCGCTTTCGCGTTACCATCATCTTCAGTGGTTAAATGATATAAGCTGCCCGCGGTCGGTAAACGGAAACTGTTCGCATAACGTAGAAACACACTGCTATCTGACGTTAGATGATAATTTAAACTCGCTTTCGGGCTAAAGTGATTAAAGCTATCACTGCGGTTTGGTAAGCTAATATTATCGTGACCAATATCACCAAATACGCCTAAATGATTATCAAAATCATAGTGAGCATAATCGTAACGAGCCCCCACCGTTAACGCCAACTTATCGGTTAATTGTCGTTGATGCTGAAGGTAGGGGGAAATGCCCGTATATTGTGTGGTGTCATCATAGAACTTCTCACCTTCAACAAACGTATCTGCGCCCCAGCCTGTGGTGGTAACGTCGAGTGGCTGATAGGAATACTGCTCCCCTTCGGTATATTCAATATCAATACCGACGGTAGTATTACTGTCATGCTGATGATCAAAATTTGCTAACGCTAATAACCCTAACGTTTGTACCGATGACTCAACAATTGGCATATTACTATTCCACGTTGCGGTGTAATCATTGGTGCGACTACGATAATAAGGGATCACCGAGTAAAAGTTGTTATCATCGGTTTTATCCCATTGGGTCGATAACCGTAAATACTTACTTTTGCGCAACGGATCTTCCGCTAATACCGCATCGGTTAGCCCTGAATGAGTACGATCAATAGCATAAGCACTCTCTTCTAAACTTGCTGCCATTTCCTGCTCAAGATCTGACACAATCAATGATGTGATTAAGCGCTCGTTTTCATTCAAGGTTAGCTCATGACGAACATTAATTTCAGCACGCGTTGAGCTGGTATGATCGCGCCAGCCTTCATTATTTAAATAAGAGCCTGAAACACGTAGCCCTTGAGTGTCTGAAAGTGTAGTACTGTGACTTGCTTGTATTTTGTTATAGCCGTCTTCACCCAGCATTAAATCGACACTTGTTTCAGGCGTGTCAGCCACCGCAGCAGAAATAATATTTACCGTTGCCGCCACCGCACCAGAGCCATAAAGCGCTGTTCCAGCCCCTTTCAATACTTCCATACGCGACACATTAGAGTTAAAACTAGACCACCATAACGCGTTATGATTGAAAAAAGCAGCCGATTGTAACGGAATATTATCTTGTAAATACAAGTAGTAACCACTGGTATTCATCGGCATTCTTATCGCCGCTTTATGCCCTTGGCCACCAGAAAGTTGGTCTATCAACACTCCTGAAATGCTATTGAGTGATTCAGCAACATGCTGACCATTATCAACCGCTAGTTCATCTGCACCCACGCTATGTACCGACATGGCTAAATCAGTATCTAATGATTCTCTGCGGGTAGCAGTAACCGTAATGCGCTCATAACTTTTGCTATCAGCAGTTTTTTGAGCAGAGGTAAGTAGTTTTGGTGATACATTATCAGAAGATATTTGTTCAGCTGGTATTGGCTCGGTGGGTAATGTCTTAGATGAAAGTTGTTTCGCTAAGGCGGTACCGAAACACTGGCTAACTATAATGGCAATCAGGGAGAGTTTTATCGTTTGGTTCATAATGGCAGCTACAAATGCGTTATTGAAGATAATACTGCTATTGTATTAAAGATCACTGCCCTTGCCCTGTGACATATTGTCGCAATTGTTACATCTGTTGGTGAATACTGCTTTGGGTCAAGGTTTTATCGTTAAATTGATTAATATTTACTCGTTAGCGGTGTTAAGCTAACTTAAGAGCTGGTAACTCACTGGTGAATTTGCGATTTGAATAAACAACACTTAACGATACCTGACAGGTAGAGATAGGCTCAAAGGCGACAGTGGTATTTCATCTCAGAATACTAACTTTTGCCACAAACTCAACTTGAATAATCTCTTGTATTCATTCAGGCTGACGTTAGCCATCACAACATATCTAACAGCAACTGTTCCGACAAAGCAATCAATTGTTTGATCTGTTTTGACTATTTAAATTTACAAGTAAATCTACCAACTCAAATACATTCGTATAGGACTCAGGTTCAGTCCAAGGGGTATTTACTTCACTTAATTTCATTGCATTCACTTTTGCTTTTCCATAATCGTCTCTAGTTTTTGAGTATGTATCCGTACACCCTTTATCGTAATTTTGTATGTAAGTTTTAAGGCGTCGATAAGCTTCGTGCCGATGAATTGGTGCTTTGACCTCCTCATAATGCAATAAGAGCCATAACTCGAAACAAGGCACGTTCACTATTGCTTTAAGTTCAGCTACTTCCCTCAAATCATTTTTTAGTTTCTTTGCATTTGACTGCACTTTTTCTAAAGCAGAGAAGTACTTCTTATGTTCATCCCTATCAAAAACGACAAAAACCTTTTCAAATGCTTTAGGGTTCACACCATCTTCAATACTGCCATTTTTGAATAAGTCGATAGCGTAATTAACTATATTCAAAGGACAGGTTCCATAGCCACTATGATGAACACTAACATTGGCTGTTGAAAGCTTGTGAAAGATTCTAATTTCTTTAAGATATAAAGGCTCAGTCTTACTTCCTTCAGTTACAATTAATATCCGATCTGCTGGCGATCTTGATGATGATTTTCGCTTTAACTTATTAGCTTGTCTAACTCTCGACTGATTATCTTTTCCCATCTACAAAGCCTCATGAAAAATAGATTTATCAATAAATGGTATAGCGCCATAACGACCAAATAAATACCCCTTTTCTAAGTCTTCTTTTTTTCTGGGGCTAAACTCAGTTAATGGATAAAGAGTGCTCTCATGCTCTTGGTTTTTCTCAATAAACCAAATCTGATCTCTTCTTAAAAGTTCTTTATTTAATAATTCTGTATCGTGTGTACTAAAGATAATTTGTGCATTATTTTTATTATTACTATTTGAATTGAATATATTAACAATCATACGTGCTAGCAACGTGTGTAAACTACTATCTAATTCATCAAATACAAGAAGCTTACCACTATCTAAAATGTCTAATATTGGACCAGCAAGCGCATAAAGCCTTTGCGTGCCTAATGATTCATTGTGTAATTCAAAAGGAGTATTTATTTCTACATCTTTACGGTGAAATTGCGGAACAACCATTACCTTTTCTTCAGACTTTGCATTTACAGTGCCATCTGCATTCATTTGAAGTTCTTGAACTAGCCCTTTTCTTTTAATATGTGAGATTTTACTTATACCTACATCAGCCGTAGATAGAAAACTCTCTAAACGTCCTCTCTGTTTTTCATCGAGAATCATAGTCGTACTTAAATCATGATTGTAATTAACGCCCGCTCTGTAAAACACAATTTCGTTAACAATCCAAGAATAAACAACGGATAATTGATGATTATTTAGCAGAATAGCGTTAGATAAAACCAACGAATTTTTACGTGTTGATTGTTTGTATACTTCTTTTAGCCCAACAAAGCTAGGGCCAAAATAGTAGTCATACTCTTGGGTTTTTTCGTCAAATCTTCTCGTAAACCAAGTTTGAGGCTTCGCAGATTTATAAACAAGTAACCATTCTTCCATAATTCTTTCTTTGGTCAATGAAAAACCATACTGATATCTAACGCCCTCTATGAGAAACGTTACTTCAAACTCAGTAGGTTCTTGAATAGATTTTTCAGAAAAGACAAAAGGTTCCACTTTAAATTCATGTTCAACATCAAGCCTTGCTGATTGTTGGACAACTCTTTGAAAATAATGCAATGACTCTAAGAGATTAGATTTTCCACTAGCATTAGCTCCATAAATAGCCGCACTCTTGGTTAATCTAGGGATTGATTTTATATCTGTTTCTATTGTGTGAGTATCAATATTAGTTTTATCGGAAGATGCCACTAAGCTCAGTACCATTTCATCTTTTATCGATTTGAAATTTTTCACACGATATTCTAAGAACATTATAAACACCTTTATCTTTATATTATCGACATTTTTGCTTAATTTATGCAAAAATACAAACAATATAAAGATTTGTTTTGTTTTAAGGTGTTAATAACATTTAACTAAGCTAAACATATTCTATTTCATCCTATATTTCGTGGAATTCATAATATTATTAGAAAGCGCATTGTACTTGTGAGTAACGTCCGCAATAGGCCACAGTTGCCAATCGCAGCATTAAACTTAACGTCTGCTTATAGGTATGATGCAGAAGCTTTAATTTTATCGATCTAAGCTTCCCCTATGCGCACTTTGAAGTATTCCCAAATCAACTTCGTGACTAGTGGCAATGGTGGCTTTTGCGACTATCAGGGTTGAGCCAACGCACTTAAGAATTGTTAAGAAGCAATATCAATGCCCTTTTCTTTCGCTCTTTTTTTCCATAGTCGACGTGCTTCCACCTGCATATCAATAGTTTGATCTTTCTCATCAACTATTTCTAACCCTAATACAGTTTCAATAACATCTTCAAGAGTGATAATCCCTTGAACGCTACCATATTCATTAACCACTAAGACAATATGCGTGCGATCTTTTAGTAATTGGTTTAATAGGTTTTGCATTGAGGTAGATTCAAGCACCGTCAACATCGGCCGAACATAATTTTCTAAACTGTTATCACCGTTACCCCGAGCTTGGGCCAGTAACAAATCACTATGAATCACGTAACCAAGAATATTTTCAGGGTCATCTTTATAAACGGGAATCCGTGAAAACGGCACTTGATCATGCTTATGATAATATTCTTCAACCCGTAAACTGGTGGCTAAACTAAAAATAACGATACGTGGGGTCATCGCATCTTGAACTTTCATTTTACGCAGCCGTAATAAGTTTTTTAGGAAATAGCTTTCTTGTGCATCGAGCTGCCCCTCTTCGGAACTCAGCTCTGCCATGGCAGCAAACTCTTCTCGACTAAAGCCAGTAAGGGTTTTATCACTTTTTAGTCGGTGGGTAATAAAATTAGCAAGCACTATAAAGGGGTGTAAGCCTACTACCAAATACCTCAACACATGCGCAGTTAATGGTGCTAACTGTCGCCAGTAACGTGCACCGAGCATTTTAGGAATAATTTCAGAAAAAATAAGTATCAATAAGGTTAATACCGCGGAGAACACTCCAACATAAACACTACCAAACACTACTGATGCCTGTGCACCAGCACTAGCAGCGCCAATGGTATGAGCAATAGTATTTAAGGTAAGTATCGCCACTAGAGGTTTATCTATATCGCGCTTCCACAGTTTTAATAACTTGCCTGCGCTATTACCTTTTTCAACCAATACGGCGATATACGCCGAGTTAACACTAAGCAGCACCGCCTCTAAAATAGAGCACAAAAAAGAAAAGACTATCGCAACCAAAACGTATAAAAACAGTAAGCTCATTGCTTGCTATGCCTAAAAGATAAAATGTTGTTCAATCATGATCTTTAGTTTAGTCGTAATTTGCCGGTAACACCTAACGAGCGATTTAGGTTCACGAACACTGCATTATTTGTAGATATTTTTCACTCTGATCATTGGCATCGGTTTAAACGGGTTTCTTGTTAATTGCTTGAGGGTAAAGCGTGCTAAACAGCGGTGGAAACCTTGATTCGGTAACGCTTGCTTCACGGCCTTAATGAACTGTTTATCAATACCGTGTTTCACCATCCCCAATGAAAAATCAACCAGATCTGCTTGTCGAAAGATCTCAGTGAGTTGTTGGTGAGGGCCTTGATATTGGCTAAGCAAATGATGCATATCAATAATAACTGTGATCTCTTCAGCCCAATCCGATAGCCCTTGCTCTGCTAGGTACTGTGCACATTCTTGATAAGAGGGCACCAAGTAATCAACACGATCATGTGTCCATAACGCAATATCATGAAAAGCAGCGGCTATTTGTAACTTGCGACTTTGCTCGGTGGTTATGTCAGGTAATAAATAATGGCAAAAATTTAGCATTCTGATGACATGATTTCGGTAACCTTGGTAATCTTTTTTTATCACCTCTTGGTAAGACATTAAAATTTTCTCTGCGTGTGGGTAAGTGGTTTGAACTTTCATTGAATATCTCCTCTGCTCTCGATAATAGTCAGTTTAGTACTTGCTTAGCGACAAAAACATGTCCATATTTACCTTTAACATTACTATTGAGCCAAAGTTATGATCAACATTGCAGTGTTTGCCTTTGAAGGTATCAGTCTATTTCACCTCTCGGTGCCCACAACAACTTTTAATGATGCTTATGGCAGTGAGCAATCCCCCTTCAATATTAAGGTCTGCGGTGAGCAAACGGGTGAAATAATGACCTCATCTGGGGTGAGTATTCGCATAGATTTCGGGCTAACTGCACTCGCGCAGGCCGATATATTAATATTTCCGAGTTGGCAGCCAGAGCATCTCCCCAGTGAACAGCTGATGCAAATTATCAACCAAGCTAATGCCGACAAAAAAATTATTGTTGGTTTGTGTTTAGGTACATACGCACTCGCTTATGCCGGTATTATCGATCAACAAAAAGTGACCACTCATTGGGCTTATGGTGACGATTTAACCCAGCGTTTTCCCAAAATTAATTATCATGAAGACCCCCTCTATATTCAGCAAGAAAACATCATAACTTCGGCAGGCACTGCCGCCGCAATAGATTGTTGCTTATATTTACTAAAGGATTTACAAGGCAGCAAAATAGCCAACCATGTCGGGCGAATGATGGTTGCAGCACCACAGCGACATGGCGGGCAAAAACAGTTTATTGCCAAGCCGGTACTCGTTAATAGTCAAGACCAACGCATCAATACGTTTATTGAAAAGGTGCTCAACAACTTAACCGTGAACTACAGTTTGAATGATGCTGCCGCTCAATGTTTTATGAGTGCCCGAAGTTTTAGTCGTCGTTTTAAACAGTATTTTTCAATGAGTTTTATTGAATGGTTAACACATGCGCGCTTAACACATAGCCAGCAATTATTAGAGTCATCCCGCTTGAACATCAGCCAAATTGCTGAGCAATCGGGTTTTAATACCGAGCAAAATTTTAGAAAACAGTTTAAGCTGCATTACAGGGTATTACCTCGAGATTGGCGTAATAGTTTTAACAGTGATTACCATGGGTAAGTAAACCTAAGGTAACTTAAATACCACTGTTAGTAGCCACTTTTACACTCAGCACAGGAGATGTATGTACTTAACGCAACACAATAAATCATTAACGGTAACAACAATAGCCACAATAACGTCATTATTGATAGTAAGTTGCGGCGGCTCTAGTGGTGCTGATGCAGTGGTTGAAACTGAGATAATTGATCCTGTGATTATTGCACCTGTTGATCCTGTTGATCCAGAACCCGCTGAGCCAGATCCTACCGAGCCAACCCCTGAGGAACCTCCAGCAGACTCTCCGGGAACCACAACCCCTGACAATAACACCACTGCCAATCCACAAGGTGATATCACCAATACCAAATTAGTTAACCGCTCACCGCAATGTAGTGACTATGTAGGCACTTATAGCGCCACTATTCACGATCATCAACAAGGCAGTGCTTTTACTAGCGCACTTACTATTACCGCCGATGATGAATCATGCACCTTTATCAGTAACAATATTCCTAATCATGATGTTGGCGCGAACACTACTACCGGTACTAATTTTGCCTCTGCTGTAGCACCTAACGCGCTCGGCTATCAAGTAACCGTACCAAGAAACCCTATTAAAACCACCACGGTCACTTATGTTAGAAAACAAGGTGGCTATATTACCCTCAATGGCATAATGCTCAACGGGGTTGATTTAGATATGGATTCTGCTTTTTGTTTCAATCCTGAATTTACCACGCCATTACAAATATCGTTAGGTACTCGCAGCCAATGTGGCCTCTTTGCTGACTGGTATGCCATTCCTGCCGCTAATCCTGATTATGTAGTGTTAGATGAATACACCGGCCATCCTTTTGATGGCAGATATCATTATCATGGTGACAATGAAGGTTTGTCTAATGTGGAAGCTGGCGAGCTAGAAAACCCCTCCTCTGCGATTGTTGATGCCAGTGGTTCACCAGTAATCGGTTTTGCACCCGATGGTTTTCCTATTTACGGCCATTATTTTTATGATCAAACAACCAATAACTTACGCAAAGCCACCTCAAGTTGGGTCACTTATACTACCGAGCGTGCCACCCCCAATGGCTCAACCACACCATTTCCCCCTATTGCCACGCACCCGCGCGGTATTTTTGTTGAAGATTGGTATTATCAACAAGGTGCTGGAGATTTAGATGAATGTAACGGCATGACCGATGCCTACGGCAATTATGGTTATTACTACACTGAAAGCTATCCCTATGGCCCGCTGTGCGCTTTTGGTATTCCTGACGCCTCTTTTGTGATGGAGAACAGCGCTTTTGTTAGCGAAAATTAAGAGAAAGGTTACAGCTGGCTAATTAATTGCCTTAACCAGCGATGACTTGCTTTACTGGCATTTAATTTATGCCAGTAAAGGTTTAACTGATAATCAGGAATCGTGATCGGTGTGGGGTAAATATCAATATCGATAATATTTTCC
>Ga0209395_1004716_pt1 | contig 15794 bp, 13 predicted proteins | sample GOMGulsemesocosm_3_FD_184635 | JGI IMG/M metagenome (GOLD analysis project Ga0209395, IMG submission 184635) | Methane-oxidizing microbial communities from mesocosms in the Gulf of Mexico - GOM9D Gulf of Mexico (SPAdes) (version 2) | ecosystem: Environmental > Aquatic > Marine > Cold seeps... | reverse complement strand
TTGGAAAGAAATTTTTGTTTCTGACAATGAGCGTTATGAAAGTTTTGAGATTGCCGTAGAAATTAATCACCATTTAAAAAAAACATACCAAGAACTGGGGTACAAAATAATAACCGTTCCTTTTGGTACCGTTAAAGAAAGAACTGATTTTATTTTAGATTCGCTATAACGCGATATATGACAAACACCTTACAAATATTAAAGACATATTGGAATCATACGACTTTTAGAACTCCACAAGAAAAAATTATTGAGGCCGTTTTAAACACAAAAAATGTGATAGCTCTTTTGCCGACTGGCGGAGGAAAATCAGTCTGTTTTCAAATTCCTGCAATAATCCAAGAAGGCGTTTGTATTGTGGTTTCTCCTCTTATTGCCTTAATGCAAGATCAAGTAGACTCTTTGAACGAAAAAGGAATTAAGGCGTTGGCACTGGTTTCTGGAACAGATCAAGATGATTTAATTGCACTGTTTGACAACATTAGATTTGGTAATTACAAGTTCTTATATCTATCGCCAGAAAGATTACAATCAACTTTTATACAAGAAAAGATTAAGCAACTTAATGTAAATTTAATTGCCATAGATGAAGCACACTGTATTTCTGAATGGGGGCATGATTTTAGGCCTTCTTATAGAAATATTAATATATTAAAGTCTCTAAAACCAGCAGCACCAATTATTGCTTTAACTGCTACTGCAACTAAAAAGGTAATAGAAGATATTTCAATGTGCCTTGAACTTAAAGATGTTTCTATATTTAAAAAATCTTTTTATCGAGAGAATTTGGCCTATCAGTTTTTTAATACTGAAGATAAATTACAGCGATTAATTCAGATTTGCACAAAAACCAAAGCACCTATTATTATTTATGCAAACAGTAGAAACAGAACAAAAGAGGTTGCCACCTTTCTAAATGCTAATAACTTTAAAACAAGCTACTATCATGGCGGATTAACACCCGATCATAAACAAAGATCTTTTGACAATTGGATTTCTGAAAAAACACCAATTATTGTAGCTACAAATGCTTTTGGAATGGGGATTGACAAAAGCAACGTTAAAGTTGTAGTACATATTGATTTACCGAATAGCATAGAAAACTATATTCAAGAAGCTGGAAGAGCTGGAAGAGATGGTAAAAAGGCTTTTTCAGCTGTTTTATACAACTCAAATGATATTAGAATTTCTTTAGAGAAAATTAAAAGTGCTTTTCCTTCTATTCAAGAAATAAAAAGCATTTATTCATCTCTTTTTCAAAATTACCAAATTGCAAACGGAGAACTATTAGCCGACAGCTTTGAATTTAACTTACTTGAATTTTGTAATACGTATGCATACAATTCTGCAAAAGTAGATACTACATTAAAACTTTTGCATAATAATGGAGTTGTAGATATTTCTAATAATTACAACAAAAAATCTACCATTCAATTTCTAGCAAGTAGCAACCAAGTATTGAACTACACCAAAGCAAAAAATACCTCTAGTACATTAATAAAACTGTTATTACGCAGTTATGGAGGTGTTTTTGAACAAGAAACCAAAATCAACGAATTTTGGTTGTCAAAAAAGATAGGTATACTGTCTTTTAAAGTAGTAAGCATCTTAGAACAATTACATTCAGAAGGAATTATCGATTATAAAAAGGCAACTAAAAATGCCGATTTATATTTCTTGGTCCCTAGAGAAGATGATAAGACAATCAATAGTATTTCTAAAAACATCACAAAGTATGTTCAGCAAAAAATAAAAAAATCTGAAGATTTACTACAATTAGTAAAAAATAATGAAGTTTGCAGAAGCTCTCAAGTTTTAACTTACTTTAATGAAAATTCTATTTCTGCATGTGGAATGTGTGATGTTTGTTTACATAAGAAAAACGCATACAGTAATATATCATCAAACATCATTGCGTATTTAAAGAATCAAAAACATGCTAGTTCACATCAAATCTGCAATCATATTTCTTCTACTGAAGCAAACGTTTTAGTAAATTTGCAGCATCTCTTATCAGAAGAGATTATAGGCATTAATCACTACAATCAATATTATATTAAATAAATGAGAGATTTACGTATTGTATTTATGGGGACACCAGATTTTGCTGTGACCATTTTAAAGCATTTAGTAGAAAATAAGCATGCCATTGCTGGGGTAATTACAGCGCCTGATAAACCTGCTGGTCGTGGTAGAAAACTAAATCAATCAGCAGTAAAAAAATATGCGCTTTCTCAAAACTTAAAGATACTTCAACCTACCAACCTTAAGCATCAAGATTTTATTGATGAATTATCAGCCTTACATGCCAATCTACAAATTGTCGTTGCTTTTAGAATGTTACCAAAGGTAGTATGGAATATGCCAGCATATGGCACATTCAATTTGCATGCATCATTATTGCCAGAGTACCGAGGTGCTGCTCCAATTAACTGGGCTATTATTAATGGAGAGCCTAAAACTGGTGTAACTTCCTTTTTTATTGATGATAAAATTGACACAGGAGAAATCATTTTACAAAGAGCAACCGCAATTAAAGAGAATGAAACTGTTGGCGAGCTTCATGATACATTAATGTATTTAGGTGCTGAATTGGTCTTAGAAACCGTTGAACTTATAAAAACCGACAAAGTTACTACCTATAAACAACCTGAATTAGAGGAGAAAACAGCCTATAAACTATTTCCAGAAAATTGCAAAATTGACTGGAATGACACCTTAGATAACATCTATAATAAAATTAGAGGATTAAATCCGTATCCAGCAGCCTGGTCAACCATTTATAATAATGGTGAAGAGATTACAACCAAACTTTATCGCGTCGCAAAAGAAACTACGACACACACAGATATGGTTGGGAAAATAATAACAACGAAAAAAACAATGAAAGTGGCTGTTCAAAATGGGTATTTAATTATTCATGAAATGAAGTTATCGGGTAAAAAGAAAATGGATGTACAAAGTTTGTTAAATGGTTTTAAATTTTCAATGGACGCAAAAATGGCGTAAGCGCCTTTATTGATGCGGTTTTTATGATTTTTGCTATTTTTTTTCTTTGGTTATTAACAATTTGATACCATTTATTAACAAAAACACATTTTTTTAGGGTCATTTCTTGCACAAACCCTTATTCCTGCTATATTTGTTAAGCTTAGTTAAGCGAAAATATTAGATCAATTAATTTTTAAAATTTACAAATCATGAACAAATCAGATTTAATCGATGCAATGGCTGCTGACGCAGGAATTTCAAAAGCTGCTGCAAAGGCTGCCTTAGACTCTTTAACTTCTAATGTAACTGGAGCCTTAAAGGCAGGAAACAAAGTTGCTTTAGTAGGATGGGGAACTTGGTCAGTATCTAATAGAGCTGCAAGAACAGGAAGAAACCCACAAACTGGAAAAACGATCCAAATCGCTGCAAAAAACGTTGTTAAGTTTAAAGCAGGTGCTGGACTAAGTAGTTCAGTAAACTAAAAATACAAAAAAATTGTATTTAAAAACTCTCCTATTTAATAGGAGAGTTTTTTTATTTGTAAAAAGTGCTTATATTTAAACATGGCTATGTTAAAACCCAAAAAAGGAAGATTACTAATTGCAGAACCTTCAATTCTAAATGATGATTCATTTAATCGGTCTATTATTCTATTAACAGAACACAATGCTAAAAACTCTATAGGCTTTATATTAAACAAACCTTTAGGCTTTACTGTTAATGACTTAATTCCAGAAATTAATTGCCCATTTACAGTTTATCAAGGCGGACCAGTAGAACAAGACAATTTATACTTTGTGCACAAAGCGCCCGATTTAATTCCGGATAGCATAGAGGTCGATAATGGTATTTATTGGGGCGGGAACTTTGACTCTTTAAAAGACCTATTGAATAACCAGGAATTAAAAAGTAGTGACATTCGTTTTTTCTTAGGCTATTCAGGTTGGGATGCAGAGCAACTTTCAGAAGAATTAAAAACCGACTCTTGGTTTGTTTCCAATAATGATTACCCCAACATTTTTGCAACGGATAACACCACTATTTGGAAAAATAAACTCCTACAAAAAGGCGGGAAATATAAGATTTGGGCAAATGCACCAGGTGATATTCAGTTAAATTAATTATTTACCTGTAATTTGAAGTAGTTTTAAATTGGAAGCCAGCTTCTCTCCTACCACTGTTCTATATGTTTTTTTTCTATAATTCGTTACTGGCTGAACTCCTATTACTGCGTTTGTTATAAATACTTCATCTGCTTTTTGCATCTCGAAGGGAGAAATTGCCGTTTCCAAAATAGAATACACATCATTTTTATTCAAAATTTCAATAATCTTTTTTCGAACAATCCCTTTCACACATCCTTCTTCTAGGGCTGGTGTCTTTATTTCGTTACCTTTTACAATAAAAATATTTGCATTTGCTGCTTCTACAATTCCTTTCCTTTCATTTATCAATACACAATTATCCAACTCATTTTCGTCCATAAAAATACCAGCCAAGGTATTCAACATCCTATTTGTAGTTTTCACCGTAGATAACAGTCCTGAGAAATTATAGAAGTCTTTAAAAAGATCTACTCTATATGATTTCTTTATTTCAGATGTATTTTCAGAAACTTCAATCAAAAAATCAACTTCGTTAGTTAACGGCGTATACAAACCTCCATCTTTTCTAAAAACAGTTAAGCGCGCTCTTGCTTTAGAAATGCCATCTTGACTTGCCACTGTTTTAAGAATTTCTTGCTCTAAAAATTCTAATGTAAATTTCATTGGAATTTCCATACGTAACATACGCATGGAGGCCATCAATCTAAAATAATGATCTTCCCAAAAAACAAGGGTATTATTTTGAATATTCAACGTTTCAAAAATAGCGTCACCATATTTAAAAGCTCTATTATTAGCGCTCATTGAAAATGCTGATTGATTGATAAGTTTTCCGTTAAAGTTTACCATAAGATGCGTGTAATTTTATCCTTTACAAAATTAAATGAAAAGTTATAAATAACCGGCATAGAATCTTTTTAAAAACAAAAAAAAAGCTTCCTAAAAATTACGAAGCTTTCTATTATAAAATACTGGAACTTTTAGGCACCTATTGTATGTTTTAATTCATCTATTTGGTTTTCCCAAAACATCTTTGACTCTTCAACCTCATCTTCATCATCTGCAAAATCCGTTACCATTAAAGAAACATCCTTTGTTAAGGCATCAACTTCTATTCGAAATTCAAAATAACTTTCATCTCCTTCACTCTCTAACCACTTATATTTGATCTTTTCTCCATTTTTATTAGTCAAAATTGTCGCTTTCTCCTCTACCTCATCCCAAATAAAAGTTATCATTTTGCCTCTTGAATTTACTTTATCGGCAAACCATTCCTCTAATCCTGCGGGAGTTGCAAAATAGGTATACAACATCTTAGGAGATGCATGTATTGGAAATTCAATTTCAAATTTAATCTTTGACATTAGTTAATTATTTAGTAGCCAATATAGTTAAATATTCTATTTAAAAAAAATTAAAAAGTTGTCTTGCAGCAATACAAAAAAATACTATATTTGCAGCCGCATAAGCGGCGAGGTAGCTCAGTTGGTTAGAGCGTCGGATTCATAACCCGGAGGTCACGAGTTCAAATCTCGTTCTCGCTACAAAAAAAACCCAAAACAACTGTTTTGGGTTTTTACTTTTATTGTTACATATATGGCACAAAAAAAACTTCTAATACTACTATTAGAAGTTTTTAATTTTCAATCAATGTCCCCCCGAATTTTGATTGAGCTGTATTCCTTTTATTTTTTATTTTTTTTCTCTAATTCAGAAATTTTATTTCTATATTTTTCAATCAACACTAATGAAACAATACCATAAATCAGCATAACTAAAATCAACACATTTTCTACATTTACCATGTCCCCCTACTTTTTTGTTACCTTATAAAGGTATTTTTAATATTTTTTTTTTTGATAGACTATTCGTTTAAATACTCTTTACACTTGTTGAAAGGTCTATTTAATCGGATAAAATAGCCAAACCCCATAATTTTACAAATCATACTTCCCCCAAAGTTCTGTGAGGTATAACCGCCTTAAATGTATGCTCAGCTTTATTTGAAAATTCCTTTTTATTTTTTCTGTATGAGAAAGCTATTTCCGCCAACTGCCAGATAATTTTCATTGAATCTTTCATTGATAACTTCGACCCATCTACATGCACCCATCTTTTTAATGGCATTTCGCAAATCATTTCTTTTGCTTTGCTAATTTTAAAATGTCTTTTCATTCTCATAAATATTTCTACATCAAATAACCATTTCGTAATAAACTTTTTAGCAAAAAGTAATTCAATTACATCTTTATGAAAAATTTTAGCGCCACATTGAGTGTCTTTAAACTGCATAGACAGTATTTTTCTAATAACAAAATTGATACTAAGACTTATTATTTGTCTTGCAGACTCTTTAGCTATATTGGCTCCCATTCTAGAAATTCTAGAACCACTAACAATTTTATAGTTCGAGTTTTCTATGGTTGACACCAAATCATCAAAATCTAATAAATCAGTTGATAAATCTGCATCTAGAAACCCTATATAATCTAGTCCCTGTACTTCTGCCATATGCAACATTCCTAATCTTACAGCTTCTGCTTTCCCTCCATTTTTCTCACAGTCATATACGGTAATATAATCTTCTCTGCCTTCTTTAAGGTTATTTAAAACTTCTAAGGTTCCATCGGTACTTCCATCATTCACAAAACATAAATGATATCCTGAATTTTTATCTAGGAAGTTTAAAAACTGATTACTTAATAATCTTTCCTCTTCATTATAACACGGTATCACAACACCAACACATCTTTTCTGAATAATAACATTATTTGTTTTACTTGAATAACCCCCTATTTTTGGTACCCCTATCAATCTTTTTATTCTTGCACAGACCTCATTTAAACTTAATGGTTTTTTCATATAGTCATTGATTCCCAAATCAAAGCTCTTCGTAATCATTGCATCTTCAACATTTCCAGACAACACCATTATTGGTGTTTGCGAATTTCTTCTTTGTCTTATGTATTTAATTATGTCAATACCCGAAACACCTGGCATATTAATATCTACAATTACCAAGTCAGGCTTAAAAGAATCATATAATTTCAATCCTTTTAAAGCGTCTGTTTCTACTTCAATTGAATACCCTAATTCACTTAGTTTCTTTTTTAATGGCAACAATACTAGTTGTTGATCATCGATTGCTAATATTTTCATAATTTTTGATTTGAGAAATTATTTATACTGTAAATGTATTATTGATATGTGATTAAAAAATCTTAATTTGTTAAATCATACTAGTTACTTAGACCAATGGACATTTAATGAAGATGATTGAACATGTATTTACCTTTTAATTTTTCTATATTTACTATAAATAAATTTCTATGTTTTAATGAATAAAAAGTCAAATAAATATTTAGTTGTAGCAATATTGGTTGGACTGGCCTATCACGGCGCTTCCATCTTTTTTACATTAGAAACTACCTATGATGCTCTTATTCATGTTTTTTTTGCAGATCATTATGCCAACAATTGGTTTGAACCATGGAATTACAAATGGTACACCGGTTTTACAACAATGAGTTACCCGCCATTAGTACATCAATCCATCGCGTTACTTTCTTATATTGGAGGTTTAAAATTCGGATTATTTACAATGGCCATCATTTGCGTCATTTTATTTATTACAGGTGTTTATCGTTTTTCTTTAGTAATTTCATCGAACAAAACGGCTGCTGGATACGCCGCAATTCTAGCTACATTATCTTCTTCCTTTTTAGAAACCTTACATATATTTGGGCAACTCCCCAGTATTTTAGGAATCTCTTTCTTAATGCACTGTATGCCTGAAATTTATCTTTGGATAAAATCTGGAAAAAAACGTTATCTATTTACATCTTTATCTTTATTAGGTGTAATTGTAGTTTCCCATCATGTAACGATCATTTTTGGAATGGTGTTTTTTATTTTTCCATTAATAGGAATGGCAATTATGGATAGCGCTAGAGATAAAGTAGCGTCCTATTCAGCAGTAAGATTGAAAATATTTTTGGCTACTTTTGTGAAGCTATTTAAACGTATTTTAGTCTTTGGTTTTTCTGCACTTACCATTATGATTTGTGCAATTTTGCCTTATTGGATAAACACCAAGAACAACCCAATAACTCAAGTGCCCATTCCGCATGGATCTAGAGATAACTTTTTAGAGGTTACCTCTTCTGGCCTGGTATTCTTTTTAATACCCTGGGGTGTTTTACTTTTTGTTCTTCCATATATATTTTACAGATATTTCAGTAAACGATACTTATTTTTTGGACTGTCTATTAGCATGTTAACACTTTTAGGTACTGGTGGAACTACTCCTTTACCGAAATTGCTTTTAGGAGAAAACGCGTTTAGTATTTTAACCCTTGATAGGTTTACGCTGTGGGCAACGATAATGTCATTACCCTTATTTGGAGAATTTATATACCGTTTTTCTGAAGGAGATTTAAAAAAGCTTTTTCAAAAAAGAATCGGTGCAATTTACCATAGATTAACGGGTGGGTTTCTTGCTTTACTATTTTTATTTATGATCGTGTTTACCATGAGCCTTGGGTACTTTAGGCCAACCCAACCCCAAAAAATAAAGATGCTCCCTATTATTAACTTTTTAAATCAAGATCAACACGATCATTGGAGGTATTTAACATTGGGGTTCGGAGATCAAATGGCTTGGTTGGGTGCTCAAACAAATGCATTAAGCGTAGATGGAAATTACCATTCTGCAAGAAGGCTTCCTGAATTAACTACACGAGCCGTAGAGCGAATTGAGAATTCAAAATTTCAAGGTGTCGAAGGAATAGGTTCCTTACAACAATTTTTAACTGTACCGGAAAAATACAATCTCAAGTATATTTTTTCAAACGATAAATTTTATGATCCTGTATTATACTTCTGTGGCTGGCAGAGATTGCCTCAATTAGAAAATGGCGTTATGGTTTGGGAGAAACTAAATGTTCCACCATTATCTTCTATATTACCCAAAGAGGATGTTTCTAAATGGCAAAAAATATTGTGGGGTATTACACCGCTCTCTATGGTTCTTATCGCTTTTATTATTAATATTCAATTGAGCTGGATTCGAAAATTAAGAGGTAGATCAACCATTCGTGAAATCAGTTTGGTGAAAAAAAGTGACTACAAACCCTTTCCAAAAAAACTTTTAATTTTCTCTCTTTTTTGGTCCATAATGGTCATTGCAAGTATTTGTTTTGGTATCTATCAATTTTATATTAAAAACAATGATCATATTTCTGCAAAAAATACAGTTACCGCATACTTTGATTCCTTGGATTTTAAAAGGTTTGAAAAAGCCTTTAGTTTGATAAATCCTAAAAGTGGTGTTAGCTTAGATCAATATATGTTAGAAATATCTGTAACAGATGGTTTATTAAGCTCGTATGCAAAATTAGATTCAATCAATAGTATTGTTACAATGAAAAATGACAGTGCTGCTACCGCAATGGTTTATACCAAATGGATCACTCCACTCGAGAATATTGACAGAACTTTCTATAAGACGCTTATTAAGCTCAAAGGTAAATGGTATCTAAATCCCGAAAAACTGGATACCGATATTCCACCTGACCAATTATACGCTAACAATCTAACAAAATATTTTAATCAAGGAAGAAGAAGGATTACTACAGAACAAACACACCATGAAGATGTCTTAAAACAACCAGTTTTAGAAATTGTTTCAGCTAAATTAGTCCAATACGAGGATCAATATTCGATTATTGGTGAGATTCAAAATATTGACAATGTACCTGCAGATGTTGTGCTAAAAGGAACCTTATACAATGAAAACAATGAAGAATTGGCTACTTTTAATGCAAAGTATCATGTGAAACATAAATTGATGCCTAAAGAAATTACAAGCTTTAAGATAAATTTTGAAGGAGTCGCCTGGTCAAAAAAAGATGACCACATACCGGGAACTTTTAATCCATACGAATTTACGCCAATTGATTTAAGAGAAAAACCCACTAAATTCAACTTGCAAGCAGCAGGAAATGTGGCAGGACTAGACTTATATAAAGACCTTACTGTTAGCGACCTTACCATCAAAAAGAATGTTATTAACGGAACATTATTTAACAGTGGTTTAAACGAAGTTACTGTTCCTCAAATTTTAATTTCCTATTATACAAAAGACAAATCCATGCGATGGGTAGATCATGTATTTTTAGATGAAGGAATTAGACAACAACGTAAACTTTCTTTCAACTATAAACTAATGCAGAAATCTAATATTCGTTTGATTAGTGATGATATGTCTAATTGTTTTGTAAATGGATTGCCCAATAAGAGCATTGCTAATGATATTATACCGTACAGAATTGTCAATCATACCAAACATGAATTACAATCCATAAATAATCAGATATACCCATTCATTAAAATTGAATTGAATAGTTATATTGGAAACCCAAACTAATGATTAAGAGAAAAACATACCTGTATTTCGTTTTTTTGATATGTATACCATACAGTTTACTTAGTCAAAATTCAGCAGAAAAAAGAAGTGATATGCAATTGATATCGTCAAAAACTCAATTTGAAGCTGGAAGCACTATTGCATTACGTTTTTCATATTTAGAAAAAAACATTCCCAATTTATATTGTTCTAACAACTACGGCAGTACCATTATAAACGCAACAATTATATCTCCAACTATTATTTTTTATGAAATTCCATTACACATAAGTAATAAATCAGGGATCATAAACTGGAGCTTAACAGATCGACTCAATTCCATTTCTGGAAAATTAAAAATTGTACCAAAAACAAGTGTTCAAAGTATGGAAACCTACCTCGGACCACCTAGCATTGAAGCGGGTGGTAGAGATTTTACAATGATCGTTGTAATTCCAACAGACTCTCTTGATAATCCCTTAAAACCTAAAACTCCAGTTACCATAAAACATCAATTTTTAACCAATCAACAACAAACAGAAATTAAAACCGACAACCTAATTGCTTACAAGCATATTTATTCTCCTAACAGATCTGGAAGAATGATTATTTCTTCAGAAAGCTACACTAGAAACTCTAAAGAATATGATGTCAATATTGTTCCTGCTATTCCAACAAATTTCACGATCACTTCCAAAAGAAATCACAGCTATGCAGATGGTAATCAAATCACCTCTTTTAGTACATCAATCATAAAAGATTCTTTAGGAAATATAGTAAGTGACGGAACCTATGTAGATTTTTTTATACGTACTAATAAACAGACGATATTAAAAACTTCCGGCACGACAATACAGGGCATTGCCACTGCAAAAATGATTCATCCTGATAAGGAATCACATTGGACCATCAAAGCTTATGTTGAAGGAATCTCTGAAAGCAATAGCATACAAATAAAATTCACACAAGTAATTACTGATTTTGATGTCATATTCTCTAACAACAACAGAACTATCACAGTGGGCCCATTGAAGAGTTTTATGCACCAAATGATTCCTGACGGATTACAAGTAAACTTACTTATAGATAACAACTTGAAAGAAAAAAATGTTATTGCAAAAACAACAAAAAGTGGTTTTGTAAAGTTCATATTGAAACCAGGGATATATAAAACGGGGATGTATCATTTTAAAATCCGTACAGCCGGAATAACAAAAATCATTGACGCTAAGAAACTATGGTAAATAATAGGAATATTTTAAGAGTGGCAATACTACTTTCATATGTTGCAATTACATTATTTTTAGTGTACGGTATTGGAGCATTGTTTAGTTATTTAAATACCGGAGCAGATAGAAGTAAAATGCTTCATACAGAACTAAAAAAAATTGACCAATATCTTCCTGAATTGGTATGGACACCATTAAGAAACGAAGGAAGGCAGATGAACGACCAAACACTTTCTGAAATTGAAAACGATTATTTAGATGCTTGGTATGTGAGACATGTTGCTTATAAAACAAATTTGAAAGCAGGTATTGATGATTATTATACAGAAAGTGCCAGAAAAAACATTTTCCATATTTTAGAACAAAATAAATTGAAAAACATCTCCATAGATGGCACCACTTTAGAACATCATTTAACCTTAGATTTTTTCAGCGAAGATGGACAGTTAATAGTACTAACAGATAACAATGTTTTAGAATACAAACGCATTTATAAAAATAAAAAAATTGTTCTTGAAACCTATGAAATGGCTACCTATAAAATAATTATGCTCTTAGAAGATGGCTTCTGGCGTATAAGGCATATTATTAGAGAACAAGTAGCTACCAATACTACATTCCATACAAGAAAAATAGATTCTACACTTGCTATAAAAGGAATTAACTATTACCCTCAAAAAACTCCTTGGGACATGTATGGAACACAATTTAATGATTCCACAATAAAAACTGATTTCAAAATTATTAAAAATTCTGGATTAAATACCATTAGAATATTTGTTCCATATGATGATTTTGGAAAGGCAAATGTTAGTGCAGAAAAATTAAATAAATTAAAAAAAGTTTTAGACAATGCGTATATCAATGAATTAAAAGTTATGATAACCTTATTTGATTTTTATGGTGATTATTCTGTATTAAATTGGACCTTGAATCAAAAACATGCAATTACAATCGTTTCTGCATTTAAAAATCATCCGGCACTTTTGGCATGGGATATTAAAAATGAACCTGATTTGGATTTTGACTCTCGTGGAAAACTTGCTGTCAAAAGCTGGCTAAAAAGAATGGCTGTTGTTGTAAAGAAAATAGACGAAAATCACCCAATTACTATTGGCTGGTCGGATGCCAAAAGCGCTGTGAATCTAAAAGAAGAAGTAGACTTTATTTCGTTTCATTATTATAAAAAACCAATAAATTTTAAAAATACTTTAGAACAATTAAAACTAAATACTTCTTCAAAACAGCTCATACTTACAGAATTTGGTATTAGTTCTTATAGCGGTTTTTGGAATTTATTTAGTGGTTCTGAAGAATTACAAGCGGCATATTACAAAACGATGCAACACCAACTAGAAGAACAACACATTTCATTTATGTCATGGACATTGTATGATTTCAATAACATCCCCAAAGAAGTAGTTGGAAAACTTCCTTGGAGAAGAAATGCACAAGAGCATTTTGGTTTTATCGATAAAGAGGGTAAAAAGAAAAAATCTTTTAACTATATCAGTACTGATTAATTTACTTGATAGGTAATACTGTTTTTTAATTTCATATTACTTTCAATAGTATTGAAGGTTTCCATATAAATATCAGTTACTTTAGACATTGGATAAGCGTTCGCTGCTTTAAAATTAGCTATTCCTAAGGCAATTCTGTATTCTTCATTTGTTACAATTTCTTCAATTGACTTGGCTAAACTAACAACACAAGTTGGCTTAAAAAAATCTGCCTGATACCCTTCTTCTTGTACCAGTAATGCCAAATCACCTAAATCTGGCATAACCACTGCTTTTCCGTAGCTACCAGCTTGATGTAATACCCCAGAACTACCAGTTGTCGATGTATATGGAAAAACCACAACGGCACTTTCCTCGAATAATTTAGACACATCTGACTCTTCTACATACCCAGTAAAAGTTAACTGCGGAACATAGGCGAATCTTCTTTTGACATTTTCTAAATATCCAGGCACATTTGGGTTATCAGTTCCTGCAATTACAATTTCTAAATTCAAGCCTGTAGATTTTCTAACCTTTTGAACAGCTTCAATAAGTAATTCTACTTTTTTATAGGTCCCAAATTTTCCAAAAGTCATTATCTTTAATGCGCCATTTGGTAAATTATACGTTGGCTTCTCAGAAACTTCAAACGTACCATGAGGTATCGCAATTACATTTTTAACGTTGTATTTCTTCTCTAAAACACCAACATATTTCTTCATTGTTACAGCAACGATATCGGCTTTTAAAATTATTCTAGTTAATGTATTTCCTACAAAACCATAAATTTTTTGTAATATTTTACTTGACGTAAATCCTGCTTTTTGCAAATCTACTTGTTCTAGAATATTGTGTAATAACACAATTGTTGGTATTCGTTTAATTTTACAAACCAATGGCAACAATAATCCAAGCGCCGCTGGAATTTTTTTATCTCCAAATTTCATAAACTGCAGATTAAACAATATGCTGTCTGGTTTTGTTTGATTGATTGCTTTTGAAACGTTAAAAATATTTGCATATGAATTAAAAGACCAACATTCTTTCACTGTTATTTTACATCCTTGCTCTTCGAAGTCTATTGTTTTAGGTTCTTTCGTTACATCTGTTAATAAAATAAGCTCCGTAATCTCTTCTTTTTGTCTAAAGTGTTTTACCAAATGATATGCGTATTCGTTTAAGGTTACTTTACTCGGTGGATAAGCTGTTATAATTGCAAGTTTCATAATTATTTTTTTTTGGGTTGTTTGTTTATTTGTTTTATACTTATTTGATCTTAACTTGCAATACTATATTCCAAGTTTTCGGTTAATAATTCATTGACACGATTTAACGCTTTTTCTATAAGTTGTGTTTCATGTTCCATATCAATACCATAGTTTACATAGGCATCACTAAATTCTTCTAAAGTGCTTTCTAAATACTGTTTAACTTCTTTTATTTTTTTTTCCATGATTGCGGTAGGTTTTAAATTAATGTTTTATAAAAAACCAATAAAAAACATTGTATTGGTTCTAAGGTAAAGGTCAAGAAAGAATGTAAAAGTTCTTGAATAATTTAGTTCGGTAGCTTAATAATATCGATGAGTGTGCTGTTTTAAGAGAAGAATGATTTCTTGCTCTTATCTCACCCTTTTATTTGCAACACGTACTATTGCTCCATAAAAAAGTAACTGCACAATAAGTAATAAGAACATTGCTAAAATTTGCACATGTACTACTTGCTCTAAAGATTCGTGAAACCAAACGATTAAAACAACTTGTAAGAGCCCAAAAATACCTGAAATAATTACCGGCACATATTTATCTAAAGAAAGATAGTAGTACGCAAAAATATTTGAGATTGCAAACATCGAAGTTGCTAGGGCATATTTCCATAATAGTGAAGCGATGCCAATATAACTTTTACCGAATAACAATTGAACAATTGTTTCTGGAAACAATACACAACACGTAATAATAATACAAGATAAGAATGATATATATCCAATATATTTAAATAAAACACAACTCGTTTTTTTACCTTCTTTTTTTAAACTGATTACTTTGGGTAGTAATAACATGACAAACATCCACGCAATAAAATAGACCATTCTCCCAATTAAAGCTAAAGAAGCATACAAACCAGCATCATAAGATTCGAAATAATGTTTTACTAAAAGTATATCACTATTATTGATAATAATTTGAGTTAACTCATAAAAAGCAGTTAACATAAAAAAGGTTTTTATTTGTTTTTTATATGTTTCTCTAATACGTGTATTTCGTTGCAGAGAAAACAGCTTTGATTTAAAAGGAAACATTCCAAACACAAAAGAAATTATAATTCCCAATGCAATTATTACTGGTGATTCTATTCCAAAAATTAAAAGTAGCGCAAGAGTTACAAACAATCGACTAAGCATTTCTGTTTGATAGGTAATAGACAACGATTTAAATTCTTTTTTCCCTTGAAATACACCTCTGTTAATACTCATCAGAAAATATACTGGAACACCAACACCAAAAACTACAAACATGGATGATGAAGACGTGTTAAAAACTTGTGTAATTCTGTT
>Ga0209395_1004714_pt1 | contig 15805 bp, 15 predicted proteins | sample GOMGulsemesocosm_3_FD_184635 | JGI IMG/M metagenome (GOLD analysis project Ga0209395, IMG submission 184635) | Methane-oxidizing microbial communities from mesocosms in the Gulf of Mexico - GOM9D Gulf of Mexico (SPAdes) (version 2) | ecosystem: Environmental > Aquatic > Marine > Cold seeps... | reverse complement strand
TCGCAATTATGTATAGTTTAGTATTTGGTTTCTCTTTTGAAATATTATGGGTGTACGTACTTTGTTTCCCAATCACAGCACTTTTAGTAAAAAGATGGCTGTTCAATAACAAGTTGAAATCAAGTGCGGTATAACTAAAATAATTATGATACGCTTGCGTATCATAATTATTCGTAGTAACTTTGGTATAATGACAAATCAACAAATGAGTGATAGGAATGTCTGAAATGCTGCAAAGAAGCGCAGGGCGACCTGTTGATATACAAAAAACCCATAAAGTATTCGATGCAATAGACTGTATATTAGCAAGTGAAGGTATTTCAGGGCTCTCTATTGAGCGAATAGCAAGAAATGCCGGAATATCAAAGGCCACTCTGTACCGCCGCTTCGGTAATATTCATGGTATTTTGACAGCATATGTTGACACTTTTACTCAACAAGCTTTAAGGTTGGTAATACCGAAGAATAAAATTGATTTAACTGAACCTGTTGAAATTGAAGAAATACTTATTGATTTTGGGTTCGATCTTATGTCTTTAATATGCCATCCTCGAATTATAGCATTCGATAATGCAATGCTAGCAGCCGGTAAACAGTTCGCTGACTTTAAAACAGAGCTATATCGCAATGGGCCTGAGAAAGCAATAATTCAAATAAGCGTTATTCTCGAACAAGCTCATATATCATCCTCATTTTTTGATATTAAAAGCTTGGCAGATATTCTATTTCATATTTGGCGTAGTGGTATTTATGACCAAGCTCGGATCTCAGGAAAAGTAGATATAAGTCCTGAACAGTTAAAGGCTCATGTTATATCTGGCACTCGATTTTTCTTATCTACTACTCTTCCAAGGAGTTCAAATGACAACCACTAACCTTCGTATTTTGATTGCAGGATCAACTGGTTATTTAGGACGTCATCTTGTTCATGAATTACTAATAAAGAACGCTGATTTTAAGGTTCTGGCTAGAGATTCAGCCAAGCTTGAAGCAATGGGAGTCGCTAAGGAAAAAATTGAGATAGTACAAGTGACAGACGCACAATCCCTAGATGGTTGTTGTGATGGCGTCGATGTTGTTATTTCCTGCGTTGGTATTACCCGTCAAAAAGACAGAGTTGGCTATATGGATGTCGATTTTCAGGCTAACTTGAACTTATTATTGGAGGCTGAAAGAGCGGGAGTTAAAAAATTTATCTATGTTTCAGCATTAAATGCTAAAAAATATTCGGGTGTAAGACTGCTTAAAGCAAAAGAGGCTTTTGTAACTAAGTTACTGGCTGTTAAGAGCTTGGAGGCTTGTATCATACGTCCGAATGGATTCTACTCTGATATTGAAGAGTTTTATTCAATGGCAAAAGCTGGTCGAGTTTATCTTTTTGGGAGCGGTAATGTAAGGCTGAATCCAATCCATGGAGAAGATCTTGCTCGTTTCTGTTTAGAGGCTATAGACAAACCTGACAGAGAGTTAGACATCGGTGGGCCCGAAGTTTTTTCTGTCTCCGAGATTGCAAAAGCCGCTTTTAATGCTCAAGATAAAAGAGTAAAGATTACATACTTACCTGACTGGATTAGAAAAATAGCCCTGTTTATTGCTACCATGCTGCCAGAGGCGTTAGGTGGACCTGCTGAGTTTTTTCTAACTGCTATGGCTCAAGATATGATCGCTCCCAGCTATGGTAACCGAAAGATTGATCCATATTTTAAACATATTTTTCAGTCGGATAGAAAGTAAATCATAGCAATAACGCGAGTGATTTTAAATAAGCGCTATTTTAAAAGTGAATATGGAATATTATGAAAAAGTATTATTGGCGATATTTAGCGTACTACTCGGTATGTATGAAAGCTGTCAATACGAAGGTACTGACAGCTTATATTGATTACGCTAGATATTAATCTTAGCGATTACGCTGTTCTGTTCTTAAACCCATTATCAAGCTCACACACATAACCAATAGGATCACAGTGAATGGCAGTGCAGTAGAGATCGCACCTGCTTGTAATGCCTCAATTGCTTGTGTACCGCCAACCCAAAGTAGAGCGGCTGCGATAGCACCTTCAATTAATGCCCAGAAAACTCGTTGTGGTACTGGTGCATCAACTTTACCACCAGCAGTGATACTGTCGATAACCAATGAACCTGAGTCAGAAGATGTAATGAAGAAAACCAATACCAATACAACCGCAAGCATTGATAGCACTTCACCCATAGGCAAAGAATCAAACATTTGGAACATAGCTAAAGGTACTTCTGTCAAACCATCACTGCCTAAAGTACCGATGTTGTTCGCTACTTGATCAATGGCTACGCCACCAAATACAGACATCCACAATACCGTCACAGCTGTTGGAACAAGTAGTACTGCGGTGATGAATTCACGAATTGTACGGCCACGTGAGATTCGTGCGATGAACATACCAACGAATGGTGACCATGAGATCCACCATGCCCAGTAGAAAACAGTCCAACCGTGCATCCAAGCCGAGTCTTCACGACCAATTGGATTACTTAATGGAATGATGTTTTCAACATAACCCATGATAGTCGTAGGAACAGTGCCCATTGAAACTGCAAATGTAACTAAAATAACGAATATTAATAGTACTAATGCAAGTAGCATGTTGATGTTACTAATTACTTTAACACCACCGTCAATACCACGAACCACTGATACAACAGCAAGTAAGGTAACGACTACGATAATCGTAATTTGTAAAAATAGGCCGTTTTCAATACCTAATACATGATGGAAACCACTTGCTGCTTGTTGCGCGCCTAAACCAAGTGATGTCGCTAGACCAAACAGTGTAGCTAGTACCGCTAGGATATCAACAATATGGCCAGCCCAACCCCACGTTCTGTCACCTAAAATCGGGTAGAATACAGAACGCATTGAAAGTGGAAGACCTTTGTTATAAGCAAAGAAAGCCAGTGATAGTGCAACAACACCGTAAATTGCCCATGGGTGTAAACCCCAGTGGAACATCGTTGCGCCTAAAGCTAGCTGTGCAGCTTCGGGTGTATTCGGTGTCACGTTAAGTGGAGTTTCGTACCAGCCAGTGTAATAAGCCACAGGCTCAGCAACACCCCAGAACATCAGGCCAATACCCATACCAGCAGCAAATAGCATGGCTATCCATGACATACGGCTATAATCAGTTTTAGCGTCATCACCACCTAAACGAATTTTACCGTATGGCGAGACAATTAACGCAAGGCAGAAAATAACGAAGATATTTGCAGACCACATGAATAGGCCGTCAAAAGCCCCTATGATCCACCATTTTATACCATCTAGGAATGATTTCGATGTTTCAGGTTCTACTAATAAAATAGCGACCAAGAATAGGCCAATTAACGATGCACTAATACCAAATACAGGGTTATGTACGTCAAACCCCCATTTTTGGACGTTGTCTTGTCCAACAGTATAATCAGTATTATCAATACTGTATTTATCCCTATTAATACTCATTAGTCCTCAGTTAGAACAGTCCTGTTCTATATTGGTGGATTTATTTGTTATGGGTTAGTTTAGCAAGTTTAGAGCTAAATATCAGAAGAATAAAAAGTTATAAAGTATAAAACCGCCTAATAAGCGGTTTATCGGTGATGAAAAAGTGTGAAAAGCGCGTCGAGAATTAGCTATTACAGGGTTCTGCTTCTTTCTCGTTGACCACGCTTTAAGCCCAGAAACTGACGTGGTTGCTACATCTACCTCACCTCTAAGGTTTATTGGTAGAAAAAAACGCTCTTCATTGTTTAGTATAGATCAGGTTGAATTACTGTCCAGTTCACAATATATGATATTGAGTTATTTTCAAGGAGACTAAATAACGTATTCTCTAACAATTATTTAAGTTATTTGGAGCGATACGATGTCGATACTTGAAAACAAGATTCCACCACCTGTTATTACTTTATTATTTGCCGTACTTATGTGGGGAATATCATTTATTACTCCAAATCTGACATTTAGTTTAGCACTGCGGTTACCCTTATCTCTGCTAATCGTTGTGTTGGGGAGTTTCTTTTGCGTTGCAGGTGTAGCGTCTTTTAAAAAGGCGACGACGACAGTTAATCCATTAAAGCCAGAAGCTGCATCATCATTAGTTAATTCTGGCATTTACAGAATATCTCGAAACCCTATGTATGTAGGTTTTGCTTTGTTTTTACTTTCCTGGGGCGTTTACTTATCCTCACCTTGGACTATTTTAGTCATAGTGGGTTTTGTTTTTTATATGAATAAGTTCCAAATTATTCCAGAGGAGAGAGCGCTAACCACAATATTTGGCTCTGAATTTACATCGTACCTATCACAGGTTCGTCGTTGGTTATAAATTTATAAATCGACCATTTAGTTATGCGAATGTTGACAAAATGTAAAAAATCAATAGTATTGAATTAAATTCAAACATTGTCGACAATCCTATGCCTTTAGATGATCCAACAAAAATAGTCGCAGTGACCACTGCCGATAAAGTTTTTGAGCTAATGCAGCGTGCCATTGTTGATGGTGAAATACTTGCTGGCAGTAAGATCAGTGAGCCCGAGCTCGCAAAACGCTACCAAGTTAGTCGTTCTACCCTTCGTGAAGCATTAAACCGATTAGAAAAATGCCATTTAATTGAGCGTAAAGCGAATGTCGGTTCACGCGTAGTACAGTGCACAACTCAAGGTCTACTCGATCTTTACTTTGTACGTGAAGCGTTAGAAGGCATGGCATGCAGACAAGCGGCTGAAAACATGACAGATAATGAAATTGTCGACATGAAAGCCATGCTTAATCAACATGCGTCAGTACAAGCATTGAAAGATGGTGTCGCTTATTATCAAGAAGAAGGTGATTTAGACTTTCATTATAAAGTGATTTTGGGTAGTCATAATGCTCAACTCATTCATTTGATATGTGGTCAGCTCTATCATTTAGTTCGCATGTACCGCTGCCAGTTTGGTATGCACAGTCCCAGAGCCAGCCGTGCTTTTTCAGAACACGCCCAAATCATCGAAGCCATCAGTGACCGAGATGGTGAATTAGCCGAAATGCTAATGCGCCGTCATATCGCAGCTTCACGTAAAAACATTGAAAGTAAAATTGCACGTCAACTAGCCGCAGAATTAAAGACAGACACTACACCAGTTCAAGGAGAGAAATAATATGTCTATAGAATCAGCTTCGCCTCAACGTTTATCCCCAGGCGCTAAGTTTCGTTTAGCACTGACCAATAATAAACCCCTGCAAGTCGTCGGTACTATTAATGCGTATTGCGCAATGATGGCAGAGCAGCTGGGTCATCAGGCTATCTATCTGTCAGGTGGTGGTGTTGCCAATGCGTCTTACGGTTTACCTGACTTAGGTATGACCTCATTGAGTGATGTGATCGCTGATGTACAGCGTATTACTGCCGCATCGAGCTTACCTTTGTTGGTCGACATTGATACGGGCTGGGGCGGTGCATTCAACATTGCTAAAACCATTCGTGATATGGAAAAAGCCGGTGCGGCAGCTGTACATATTGAAGATCAAGTAGCACAAAAACGTTGTGGTCATCGCCCCAATAAAGAAATCGTGTCGACAGAAGAGATGGTTGACCGTATCAAAGCAGCTGTTGATGCGCGTATTGATGCTGATTTTTTCATTATGGCGCGTACCGATTCATTTGCACAAGAAGGTTTGGAAGCCGCTATTGCCAGAGCGCAAGCGTATGTTGAAGCGGGGGCTGACGGTATTTTTGCTGAAGCGGTGAAAACTGAAGCACATTACCGTGCATTCTCGGAAGCGTTAGATGTCCCTATTTTGGCAAATATCACTGAGTTTGGACAAACCGAATTATGGAATAAAGAGCAACTCGGAGAGTGGGGTTGTGCCATGGTCCTTTACCCATTATCTGCATTTCGTGCGATGAATAAAGCGGCTGAACAGGTTTATAAAACCTTGCTAGCTGACGGAGACCAAAAAGCCGTAGTTGATAACATGCAAACGCGTATGGATTTATACGATTATCTCGGTTACCACGATTATGAGCAAAAACTTGATAGCTTATTTTCCGAAGGAAAAAATAAATAAAAAGTCGAAGGAAAAAATAGTCCGCGTGATAATCGACTAAAATTACTTACATTAGACATAAAACGATATACATAAAATATAGGCATTACAGATATAGAAATTAAATCATCAAGCGAATAGTAGTAAACAGGATGTTGCAATGTGAGCCAACTGTAGTTAAGAGCAGTTGAGTATGTAGATTTGCTATTAACCGTTTGAAATTAACTGCTTACATTAATTCAAATAATAATTAAAGGAATAATTATGACAGATAAAAAATTATCAGGCGCTGGCTTACGTGGCCAAAGCGCTGGTGAAACAAAATTATGTACGGTTGGTAAATCAGGTAGTGGCTTAACGTATTGTGGCTATGACATAGCAGATTTAGCCGAACACGCTACATTCGAAGAGGTTGCTTACCTATTGTTTAACGGTGAATTACCGACACTTGATCAGCTTGAAACATACAAAGCTGAATTGAACACTCTGCGTGATTTACCTCAATCATTGAAAGAAGTATTACAGCACATTCCTGCAGATACGCATCCAATGGACGTTATGCGAACGGGTTGTTCATTCTTGGGTAACATTGAACCTGAAACGGATTTTTCCGTGCAAAACAAAGCGGCAAACCGTCTACTGGCAGCATTCCCTGCAATCATGTGTTATTGGTATCGTTATTCTCATTATGGTGTAGAAATTGACTGTACTACTGATGAAGAATCTCTTGCTGGTCACTTTCTTAAATTATTGCGCGGTGAAACCCCCTCAGAACAGCATCGTCGAGTGATGGATGTATCGCTGATCCTTTATTCCGAACATGAATTTAATGCTTCAACCTTTACTGCACGCGTGTGTGCATCAACATTGTCAGATATGTTCTCGTGTGTAACGGGGGCGATTGGCACATTACGTGGGCCATTACACGGTGGTGCAAACGAAGCGGCAATGGACATGATCCAGGGGTTTACTTCACCTGCAGACGCAAAAATGCAGATGGCTGGCATGCTTGAACGCAAAGAAAAAATTATGGGCTTTGGTCATGCAATTTACCGTACTTCCGATCCGCGTAATGTGATCATCAAAAAATGGTCAGAAAAATTGGCTCACGAACACGGTGATACTTCGTTATACGATATTTCGGTGGCATGTGAAGAGTTCATGTGGGATAGCAAAAAATTATTTTGTAATGCCGATTTCTTTCATGCGTCTGCTTATCATTTTATGGGCATTCCGACTAAATTGTTTACCCCGATTTTTGTCTGCTCGCGTTTAACTGGTTGGGCTGCGCACGTGATGGAACAGCGTAGTAACAACCGTATTATTCGCCCTAGTGCAGATTATATTGGTGCAGAACCAAGAGCTGTAACACCAATCACGGAAAGATAAGTGCTCGTTATTAACCATTCATAAAGAATGAGTAAATAGCACTGTATTGCATGATCGACTTGTTTTCATTATCGATGAATAGGAGCAGATCACAATGTTAGTTTTGATTAAAAGAGGGAGGAGTAAAGGCTATTATTTGTGCTTTACTTCAGCCCCATTTATTTAATGGATTAAGTTATGAACATTAACTATCGTAAACCGTTACCGGGCAGTGAGCTCGATTATTTTGATACCCGTTCTGCAGTTGATTCAATCCAACCCGGTGCGTATGCCACTTTGCCTTATACTTCACGCGTATTTGCGGAAAATTTAGTACGTCGCTGTGATCCTGAAGTATTAGAAGATTCGTTAAAGCAGCTAATTGAACGTAAACGCGACTTGGATTTTCCATGGTTTCCTGCGCGCGTGGTTTGTCATGATATTTTAGGTCAAACCGCATTAGTTGATTTAGCGGGATTACGTGATGCGATTGCAGAGAAAGGCGGCGATCCATCTAAGGTTAATCCAGTCGTACCAACGCAATTGATTGTTGACCATTCATTGGCGGTTGAACATGCAGGTTTTGAACCTGATGCATTTGAAAAAAATCGTGCAATTGAAGATCGCCGCAACGATGATCGTTTCCACTTTATTAACTGGACGAAAACAGCCTTTAAAAACATTGATGTTATTCCTCCAGGTAACGGTATTTTGCATCAGATTAATTTGGAACGCATGTCACCTGTGATCCAATCACGCAATGGTGTGGCATTTCCTGATACCTTAGTGGGCACAGATAGTCATACGCCTATGGTTGATGCATTAGGTGTAATTGCAATTGGTGTGGGCGGGCTTGAAGCAGAAAGCGTCATGCTTGGTCGTGCATCATATATGCGCCTACCCGATATCATTGGTGTTGAACTGACTGGTAAGCCACCTGCAGGCATGACAGCAACAGATACCGTTTTAGCATTGACCGAGTTCTTACGCGCACAGAAAGTCGTATCAAGTTATTTAGAGTTTTATGGTACGGGTGTTGCGCATCTGACCTTAGGCGATCGGGCCACCATTTCTAATATGACACCAGAATATGGTGCTACAGCGGCGTTGTTCTCAATCGACGAACAAACTATCGATTACCTTAAGTTAACTGGTCGTGAAGACGAACAAGTTAAGCTGGTGGAAACTTACGCCAAAGAAACGGGTCTATGGGCCGATGACTTAGTAAACGTTGAATATGAACGTGTACTTACATTTGATTTATCGACTGTGTGCCGTAACATTGCTGGACCATCTAATCCGCATAATCGTGTTCCTACCTCTGAATTAGCCAAGCGTGGTATCAGTGGTAAGGTCGAAAATATACCAGGTAAAATGCCTGATGGTTCAGTGATCATTGCCGCTATTACTAGCTGTACCAATACCAGTAATCCGCGCAATATGATTGCGGCAGGTTTGATCGCTCGTAACGCCAATAAGCTTGGATTAACCCGTAAACCTTGGGTTAAAACCTCATTAGCGCCGGGTTCAAAAGCGGTGGAACTCTACCTACAAGAAGCCGATTTATTGCCGGAACTAGAGCAACTTGGGTTTGGTATTGTGGCGTTTGCCTGTACGTCTTGTAATGGCATGAGTGGGGCGCTTGATCCTGTTATTCAGCAAGAGATTTTAGATCGTGACTTGTATGCAACAGCCGTGTTATCTGGTAACCGTAACTTTGATGGTCGTATTCATCCACACGCCAATGAAGCCTTTATTGCATCGCCACCGTTAGTGGTTGCGTATGCGATTGCTGGTACTATCCGTTTTGATATAGAACGTGACACACTTGGTTTAGATCAAGCTGGTAATGCAATCACCCTAAAAGACATTTGGCCGAGTGATGAAGAGATTGATGCAGTGCTTAAGGCAAGTGTGAAGCCAGAACAATTCCGTCAAGTCTACAACCCGATGTTTGGTAATGATATCGAGTGTAGTGTTGATTACGGTGAGAAAAATAACCCGCTGTATGACTGGCGTGAAATGAGTACCTACATTCGCCGACCGCCTTATTGGGAAGGTGCATTAGCAGGTGAGCGTAGCCTTAAAGGTATGCGTCCTCTAGCGGTATTGGGCGACAATATTACTACCGATCATTTATCACCCTCTAACGCTATCATGCTTGATAGTGCGGCAGGTGCCTATTTAGACAAGATGGGTTTACCTGAAGTAGACTTTAACTCATACGCTACCCACCGTGGAGATCACTTAACGGCACAACGAGCGACGTTTGCTAACCCGAAATTGAATAATGAAATGGTGTTAGAAAACGGCCAGGTTAAACAAGGTTCATTAGCACGAGTTGAGCCTGAAGGGAACGTAATGCGCATGTGGGAAGCGATTGAAACCTACATGGGTCGTAAGCAACCTCTGATTATCGTCGCAGGTGCCGATTATGGCCAAGGCTCTTCACGTGACTGGGCGGCGAAAGGCGTTCGTTTAGCGGGTGTAGAAGCGATTGTTGCAGAAGGGTTTGAACGTATTCACCGTACTAACTTGGTTGGTATGGGCGTATTACCGCTGGAGTTTAAAACGGGTGAAAGCCGTAAAACCTACGCGATTGATGGCAGTGAAACTTTTGACGTTATTGGTGAACCGACTCCGGGTTCGTCATTAACGCTCATCATTACCCGTAAAAATGGCGAAACCCTTGAAGTGCCTGTGACTTGTCGTTTGGATACGGCAGAAGAAGTCTCTATCTACGGCGCTGGTGGCGTGTTACAACGCTTCGCGCAGGATTTCCTTGAATCAAGCGAGGCTTAACTAGCGATGATAAAAACTAACATGGGGTATTTACCACAGCTTAAGATTCCGGCCACTTATATGCGTGGCGGGACGAGCAAGGGTGTATTTTTTAATCTTCAAGACTTGCCTGAAGCGGCGAAAACACCGGGGGCAGCGCGTGATGCGCTGTTATTGCGGGTGATAGGTAGCCCCGATCCCTACGGTAAGCAAACAGATGGTATGGGCGGAGCAACATCGAGTACCAGTAAGACAGTGATCGTGTCTGCAACCGATAAACCCGATCACGATGTTGATTACCTGTTTGGGCAGGTATCGATTGATAAACCGTTTGTGGATTGGAGTGGTAACTGTGGCAATCTATCCGCTGCAGTCGGCTCTTTTGCGATTAACAGTGGCTTGGTTGATGCCAGTCGTATTCCACAAAATGGTGTGGCTGTGGTGCGTATTTGGCAGGCGAATATTGCTAAAACGATTATCGCCCATGTGCCAATTAGCAATGGCCTAGTGCAAGAAACGGGTGATTTTGAACTTGATGGTGTTACCTTTCCTGCTGCAGAAATACCCGTTGAATTTATGGACCCTGCCGATGGGAAAGGATCTATGTTTCCTACCGGTAATTTGATTGATGATTTGATTGTACCTGAGTCTGTTGTGGCTGGTGGACAGTTAAAAGCGACAATGATTAATGCGGGTATTCCAACCATCTTTATTAATGCCGAAGATGTTGGTTACGCAGGCACAGAACTGCAAGATGCCATTAATAATGATGCTGAAGCGTTAACTATGTTTGAAACTATTCGGGCTTACGGTGCGGTGCAGATGGGATTGATATCAAACATTGCAGAAGCCGCGCAGCGTCAGCATACCCCTAAGGTCGCGTTTGTCGCTAAGTCGGCTGATTATGTGTCTTCAAGTGCTAAGTATATCGTTGCGAGTGATATTGATTTGTCGGTGCGCGCCTTGTCTATGGGCAAACTTCATCACGCGATGATGGGGACGGCAGCAGTTGCAATTGGTGCTGCTGCTGCCGTACCCGGTACATTGGTTAATTTAGCTGCGGGTGGTGGTATGCGTAACTCGGTGAATTTCGGCCACCCATCGGGAACATTACGCGTTGGTGCACAAGCAACCGAAGTTAATGGTGAGTGGACAGTAACTAAAGCCTGTATGAGCCGCAGTGCTCGTACCTTAATGGAAGGTTGGGTGCGTATTCCTGCCGATAATGGTTAATCAGTACTCTTATGAATAACATTTAGTCTAGAACGCCAAACTAATCAAACCAGTTAATAGAATAATTGGATTAATGTTAATATACCGTTATATTGTCAGCCTATTCACTCCGAGGCTGGTTTTATAATGGTAAAGGTAATTACATTCTTATTGATAAGTGTTTGCAGTTTTGCAGCGATGGCAACGTCAGTGAACTGCGATAAAGCGTTTAATACGTTAGAAATTAATTACTGCGCTAAAGTACAGTTAGATAAAGCAGAAGCCGAAATGCAGCGATATCTCGATAAAAGTATTGCGCAATATACAGCCGACACTCATATCATTGAGTCGATCAATATCGCACAATCGGCGTGGCAGTCGTACAGTAAGTCGCAGTGTGATTCGGTATTTACCATGTTCAGAGATGGATCGATGCGCGTCGTGATGACGTTAAGTTGTCGAACTAAGCTTACCCAACAACGCACCCATGAACTTTGGTCACAGTACTTAACGTATATGGACAGTTCAAAGCCAGTATTGCCAGAACCAGTCACATCAGATTTAAGTTAAAAACTTTTATAATAGGGGTTTAGCATAGCCTTGATGCGTTTTAGTACCACAAGTGCTGTTACGCGTCCCCAGCTGAATAGCACGCGTTGGTGTAAGCGAAATATTGTATCGTATAAATGTCGGATTAAACGTCCTTTCAATACGATCTTATTATTCATCAAAGCACCAACCGCATTACGGTGCCCGACAGCGACAACCATACCACCATCGTTATAGATAAACGGCTGTAATGGTTTGTCTTTTAGCATTCGATGAAACTGTTTTGCTAAATGTGTTGCTGCTTGGTTAGCTGCTTGCGCACGCGGTGGCACAACACGACCGTCAGGTTGGGTGCACTGCGCATTATCACCAATCACAAAAATAGCATCATCAAGGCTCGACTGTAGAGTAGGATTAACGATTAATTGGTTTAAACGGTTTGTTTCTAATCCGTCGAGCTTGGTTAACCATTCCGCACATTTAATACCTGCAGCCCATATTTGTAAATCTGCGGGAATAATCTCGTTTTCCGATGTGATTAATTTACCTGTTTCAGCACGTTGGACACGCGTTTCGGTGCGAATTGTAATGCCTTGTTTCTTAAGTGCCTCCTGCACCTTTTCTGACATGCATTCTGGACTACTGGGTAATACACGATCTGCAGCTTCGACCAAGGTGATCTCAAATTTTGAAGCGTGTCTGTAGCTTTGTAGTTTACTGCTTACCTTCGCGAGTTCTGCGGCGAGTTCAACACCTGTTGCGCCAGCACCAACAATAGATATACGACGTGTACCTGTGGCTTTTAGTTGTTGTTTGATTTGTTGCCAAGCCAGTTCAGCTTGTCCAGATGAATCTAAAAACAAACAATGTTCACTCACACCAGGGGTTTTAAAATCATTACTGATCGCACCAATTGCCATGACTAAATAGTCGTATTGCAGTGTCGTTGGACCACTATTCATACCACGTAAATGGATGATTTTGCTGTCGCGGTCTAATCCTGTCATCGCATCTTGAATGTGGGTATAGCCATTACATTCGGCATGTTGGAAATAACTCACTGCATCCAACTCGGCATCAAAGGTACCCGCCGCGATTTCATGTAGACGAGGTTTCCAGAAGTGATGTGAAGACGGCTCAACGAGTATGACTTCGTGGCGTTTATTACGGCCTAATCGAGTCACTAATTCAAGGCCAGCTGCGCCACCACCTACAACAACAATTCTTAACATAATACGCTCTACCATTCTGTGTAACTAAATCTGATGGCAGCATTATATCTACGTCTCAAATATTGATAATCCCTATAAATAGTAAATGACTATTACTCAGCTGTAATAGTCTTAGAGATTAATATTATCTACATTTCACCAGATTAGTAATAACCAATAATCGTAGTTAAAATGAAAAAACACGGGGTTAATATAAAGAAGGATGTATTCTTTATATTCTTGTATTTATTCAAATGTTATTCGACATAGGGTCGTGATTTTCTCATTATCTATTTGTAATTAATATGAAAATTGGTAATGTTGGTGGTAATTAAATATTCGTTATACGTAATTATGTATAATTAACTGTGGTGAGCTTTGAGAATAAATAATGAAAATAAGACAAGTATCTAGTGCGGATTGGGAGCATATCTACCAACTGATAGAAGCAAACATGTTCTCAATGCAACAAGAATTGGGACTCGATTGGAATAGAGAGTCGATTATTAAGCATTACATGTCTAAGACGGTATTAGTTGCTGAATCTGGAAATCATATTATAGGGTTTATTGCTTATGATGTGTCAACAAACAACCAAACTATTCACTCACTTCAAATATCTCGAGAATATCAAAATGGTTTGTGTGGATTTCGTTTGTTAAAAGCGGTACTTACAACAGAGCTGGATTATGTTGACCACGACTCCCAAGTGTCATGCTGTGTCTTCGAAAATAACGTGGCGAAAGATCAGTATTTTTCGCTGGGTTTTAAAGAAGTAGATAAAAATAAAGGCGTATTAAGTTTAGAGATTAAACGCCACCGATTACTTGAACGTTTGAGACTTGGATAGCGGCATGATAGAAACAGAACGGCTAATATTAAAACCCGTCACAATCGCAGATTTTGATATCTATAAAGATATAATGTCTTGTCCGATGATGAGCTTGTATCTTCCAAAAGGTGAAGCCTACAATGATGAAGAAGTTCTCCAGCATGTGGTTAAAAGAGTCGAGCATTGGAAGCAAGGTTTTGGTTCATTTGTTGTATACCTAAAGCATCATCCAAACGTTAAGCTTGGCTATGCAGGAATAGAGGTTTCTCCTAATTTTGAATGCAGTGATATTAGATTTGGGTTTAAGCAAGACGCTCAAGGTAAAGGTTATGCGTATGAAGCTGCAAAATCTGTTTTAGAGCATACTTTTGCTTTAGGCCTGCATACGAAAATATATGGCGTGGCTGTAAAAGAAAATATCCCATCGATTAAAATTCTAGAAAAGCTAGATATGAATGCTGATTATTCAGTTGTGATCTATAACGACGAAAGATTAGTGACTCTATCTGTGGGTAAATCGGAATAATAGACTAAGTTGTCAATAGAGTTGCTATCAGTGGTTGCTGACCGTTTACCTTGTTGAATTAAATTGGTAGGGTGTTGTTCATAAAGACAATTAAATTATTGTTGCTGTGAACGATTCTTGTCGTATATTTCAATAAGGATAAGTTATGGAAAATTATTTAATGTATGTTGTCGTGGCTGCGCTTACTATTGTCAGCCCCGGTCCTGGTGTTATCTTAACTATAAATAACGCAATTCAAAGGCGAGCTTCGAATACCCTTTCTGGCATATTTGGTATTGCTACTGGGGTGTTAACTGTTTCAGTTCTTTCTGCAACAAGTATCGGCGTTATTTTGGCAACCTCAGCCGCCGCATTTACCGTAGTGAAATTGATTGGGGCAGCCTATTTAATTTATCTGGGTATTAAGATGTGGGGAGCGCAAGTGCCCTTAAGTTCCCATATCGAACTGAAAGAGAAATCGAATGCAAAATGTTATATCGAAGGGCTTTCTCTTACTCTTTCAAATCCCAAGCCCATATTATTTTTCATGTCCTTATTTCCGCAATTTATAGACTCTCACGGGAGTTATATTGCTCAATTTATTACTTTATCTTTAACATTTTGCTGTTTAGTCATTGCCATCCATAGTGGTTATGTTTTTTTGGCGCGTTTTGCTAAAAATAAACTATTAGAACCAAAGGGAAGGCGAGCGCTTAATAAAGTGAGCGGCAGTGTTTTCATGTGCTTTGGCGTAGGCTTGGCAGCCTCAAGTAAATAGGTGTAATAAACTTATAACCGGACACTACCGGCAGGAGGGGTCATGGAAATTTCGCTGTTAGCAGATCATCCGCATGAAACAAAGAACATAGCTCAATGGTATTACAGTGAGTGGGCACTCGTATTCCCAAGTATGACTGTAAATATGGTGTTAGAAAAAGTGGCCGAAAAGTCGGTTAATCGCACTGCGATTCCGTTAGCAATCGTGGCTCATGAGAATAGCGAACTTGTTGGTGTTGTTGAACTAAAGTACCGTGAAAATGCTAACTATCCAGAATATGAGTTCTGGTTAGGCGGTGTCTTTGTTGACCGTTTAAGTCGAGGGCGTGGCATTGGAGGCTTATTAATTTCAGAGGCTAAAACCAAAGCCGTGAGCTTAGGGATTCAGCAATTGTATTTGCAGTGTGAGACTCATAATATAGTGCTTTATAAAAAACATGGTTTTAAAGCGTTACATCAGGCTAACCACCATGAAATATTAACAACGGTAATGAGATGGGTAGCTGCCATTTAATCGAGCC
>Ga0209395_1004710_pt1 | contig 15822 bp, 15 predicted proteins | sample GOMGulsemesocosm_3_FD_184635 | JGI IMG/M metagenome (GOLD analysis project Ga0209395, IMG submission 184635) | Methane-oxidizing microbial communities from mesocosms in the Gulf of Mexico - GOM9D Gulf of Mexico (SPAdes) (version 2) | ecosystem: Environmental > Aquatic > Marine > Cold seeps... | reverse complement strand
TTTGCTCTTCGGTAATTGTCACAGAAGGATGAACATGTAAAATAACGCTACCATCTTTACTAATTTGTGGTGTTACATCTAATGCAATACCTGAAAAGAAAGGAGTTAACTCTATTTCAGGTGTTGTGGTTGTTGAGGTACCTGTCGTGGTAGTGCTTGAAACTTCTGTTACAAAGTACTCATCCTCACCGACTTTAATAACCGCTTTCTGATTGTTAGTCGCGGTAATTCGTGGGCTAGAGAGTACTTGGACATTACCTTGTGTTTGTAATAACTCTATAACACCAGAAAAGTTATTACTTCCTGTTATTGAGCTAATAGCAAGGCTATTAACACCACCAATGGTATTAGAGATCACATTACCGACAATATTACCTGTGGTTGAGAAAACGATGTCAGGACTACCGACGTTATCAATTATATTTTCCCACTTAATACCCTGCTGAAAATCATCATTAAGTGTCACTTCCATTATCTTTGCTTCAATAATGACTTGGCGATGTAAATGGCTTTCTGTCGCCGTTATGAACTTTTTAACAGCGGTTATCTCTTGTGGGAAAGCACGTATTGTCACCAAGCCTGCTTGAGGAGAAACAATAACGGAACGACCTTCTCCGGTACCAACAAAAGCAGTTAATGATTCTTTCAACTCATCCCAAAAATTTGATTGATTCTCTGTATATAAGTTTATACCACTGGTTTGGCCACTAGAACTGCCACCGCCGCCACTGTTATTGCCACCATTATTGCTGTTATTACTGTTACTTCCGCCATTATTACCACTATTATTGCTACCTCCGCCACTATTGGGATCATTTTCGGAGACACCACCAGAGTTAATAGTCGTACTGGATGATCCAAAACGTTTTAGGAATAGATAATTTAAGGCAATGGTTTCAGTACGGATACCTGGGGGAAATACTTGAATGACACTACCGTATCGAACAACTTCGTAACCGTATACATCTTCAACAACTTTTAATGCCTCTATTAATGTGACATTATTTAAGCTCAAAGATATTTGTCCGGTGACATCAGGATGAATAACTACACTATAACGAGACCCACTTACTATCGCTTGAAAAAAATCTTTTGCCTCTACTTCTGTCGCTGAAACTTCTAAACGTTTTTCAGCTAGCATGCCTTGCTTAACAAGGTTCATATCATTTAACATCAATTCTTGTTGAACTGAGTTTGGTATTTGAGTTAGCGGCTTAGGTCCACTAAAGTTTTTTGTTTCTTTAAGAGCCGCATCCAAGTCTTCTTTTAATTCGACAGGATCATTAGGCACAGACTGACAGCCTACAAGGGCTAACAATAATACAGGTAAGCTAGAATTTAATTTTATTTTTTTCATAAAAGAGCATTTTTTTATCATAAGTTGGCTACCGTATTTTCTACAACGTTGCTTTTAAAACCTTTTCTTTTAAAAACATTTATCTTTAATCGTTTAGCTTTACTGCGCAATATCACACTATGACTGTTAATTGCTGTGATTCGATAATCACCAACATAGTCGAACATTTTATATATTTTGCCATTAATAACCGCTGTATGAATACCATCACCATGAATGATGGAACTCAATATAAAGCCGCTATCACTTTTTTTCTGGTCATTAATATCTGTGCCGTTAACACCAAATGGACGGGTAGGATCAATATCAGCAGCCATACTTATCGATGAAAGCAATACTGTTATAACAACCAATGCTCGAGTAAACAAAAATTTAAAGTGGGCTTTATACACCGATAAACTCCTTATTTAAACCTAAGCTATAAATAATTATTTCAACTTCACTTTGTGGATACTCTTTAACTTCGAATTGAAAGCCTTGCCAAAAAAACTTCCACGTCAATTGTTCAAGCTGTTGCAAATAATTGCGCAATTGAAAATATTTACCTGACAGTTTTATCTTAATACCGTGTTTGTATAAGTTTAATCCCAGCTGTTCCATTGCTGGGTCAGCGTTTGCCACCGCAGGTTCTGATTGCTCTTCACTAAAGTTTAATAGAGGTTTAGCGCCCATTAATTCAAAAGAAAGCAGCGATACCCCAGGCTCTAACTTAAGTAGTTTAAGTAAAGCTTCGCGCATTTCGCTTGGACTTATTAAATCAGTCGTTAAAAGTACCAGTTGACTGTCTATTTTGGCTAATTTCTTTTCAAATTGAGCTATTTGTTTAATAACATTTTTATTAGGATCTTGTGTGAGTGCATCTTGATAATTTTTGATGCTAAGCTTGAGACTTTTATTTCCTGAGGTCATCACTCGACTTTGTTTTTCTAAGCTAATTATTTTGGCGCTTTTGTCATCAATAAAAAAATACGAGATGATAAAAAAAATGGCCACGACCCCAGTCAATAGCAAAAAAACTTGCTCTCGACTTGTTAATTGAATAAATTGATCACTGGTATTATTCCATTGTTCTTTCATTAGCTTTCACCTTCACTTTCAACTGAGCTAACAACAAATTCGGTAATATTCTGTTCGTTCTTAGAGAGTTTAAAGTTTACAAAGGCTTTACCTGATAATAAGCGAGACTTTTTAAAACCAGCTAACCAAGCAGGTACCGCCTGAGGGCTTCTAGCTAGCCCAGTAAAACTCATATGCTGAGAATTAATGCTAATCGTTTGTAACCTAATATCTTTATGATGCATAGCTGATAAATCATTCATCGCCATAACAAAACCACCGGCAAAGGTCTCATTTGAATTTGTCAGTCTATTTAAAAGTGCATCTTTATGTTGCATAACTAACTTTAAAGTTTCTAGTTTTCTCTTTAAGACCAGAGAGACTTGCCTATTTTTTAATTCTGTCTCTAATTTTTTTGCAAGCTGCTGACTTTGCTGTTTATCTTGCAATAAATCATCATGCTTTTTAGCAGATTGGTTGTAATTAAGTTCGGTAACAACGGCCCAAATAACCATAATAAGCAATAGCGATAACCAAATAGCAACGACTCTTGATAGCGTTAATAGCGCTTTTTCAGGGAAAATCTCTGCTTGTAATAAATTAATACTATGTTTGGCTGTCATGAATCCCCCCCGCTACGACGTCTGTCTCAGTATTGTAAGGGATGTTATCTATACTAGCGCCGATAGCTGCAGCATACTCTCTGTATAGAGAATATGCGCGAGGTAACTCCAATAAGGTCACTGGCACAGCGCTATTTTCTGCGAGTTTTTCTACAAAGACACTTTCTAACTCGATCGGTAGTAAGACTTTAATGCCTTTGATGGGGGCTTGTTTTAGCTGACGTTCAAAGTAATCAGTAGAACGTTGTATTTCTAGACTAATATCATCAATAACGGAAAAAGATAGTTCTGCCGCTGTCTTATGAGAAATTTGAGAAAAGCCCCTTAAACGTCGTTGAAAATATATTCGTCCTTGCTTAACTATTAATAAAACAATCTCTTCATTAGGCTGCTGACAAACTAATAAGTTCGCATCCTTCTGTGGTGCTAATAAGTTTGAAAAAGCAAATTCCTGAGTGGTAATTGCGCTGACTTTTACCGCGCCCTGTTCCGTAGCTGCTACCAGATTTTTCAATTCGTCTAAGGAGGCACATACTACGTTTATCTTATCTTTTCCGCCAGCGAGAAGCGGAGCATCATAATAATCTAACACCATGTTATTAGGAGAGATACTCACTAAGTCTTTGATTTGCCACTTTAGAGCACTGTTCATTTCACTGTCAGGTAAACTAGGTTTGTCTATTTGAACTACTTGAGATTGCGCTTCATTTAGTACTAGGCAGACAGCACCTTCAAGGTCATTGTTATTATGTAATGTTTGAATAGCTTTTGAAAAATGTGTGGAATTAGCTTTTTGATGTTCGAAAATAACGTTGCCTTCGTTATTTTTATTAACAGTATCATCAAGGCTTTGCTGGGGAATAGAACACATGGAGACACCCTGCTGCTGAAAAGCAATACCAAGACGTTGGTTAGAACTATTTTTTGAAAAAAATTGGCTTATTTTTGTTAAAAAAGACATTTATAGGCAATATCGCATGAAAGCTAAAATGATTACTAATACTACCCTTTGCTATACTTATAGAGCAAGTAATATAAGTGGCTATTAACTAGGTTTATTAGACATTTACACTACTAAAAATGCGTTACTTTATGAATCGATTTTTATTATAAAATAACCTTAAATAGATAGAATAATAACTAAGATAACTAGTAATATTGTTTATAATAGCTGTTAATTTCGCTGATCACTAACTTTTGATGAATTATAATGCATAAGCCACTGTCAATATTGCAAAAATTAGAACACCCCCTATTTGATAAGTACAATATTGATGTTCGAGTGAAACGAGATGATATGCTGCATAATATCATTTCAGGTAACAAATGGCGTAAATTAAAATGTAATTTAGAGTACCTTAGCAAACAAAATTATGCTGGTGCACTAACCTTTGGCGGAAGTTACTCTAATCACATTCATGCTTTTGCCTATGCTTGTCATCAACAGAATATTCCCTGTATTGGCATAATTAGAGGCGAGTCACATCACGCGAATAATTTTACTTTACGTTGGGCGCAACATTGGGGTATGCAATGTCACTTTGTCGATAGAAAAACATATCGCCGCCGTTTTGAGGCAAGTTATTTTGATGAACTGAATCAACTATACCCTAACCACTTTATTATACCTGAAGGTGGCAGTAACTCATTAGCCATCCCTGGTGTAGCTGAGGTGCTGACAGAATTAAAAGACCAAGCAGATTTTGATACTTTGATTACCCCCGTTGGCAGTGGCGGTACTTTAGCCGGTTTAATTTCTGGTGATAGTGTCGCCAACAATACTCAACATAAAATTTTAGGTATTGCGGTCTTAAAACAGGCAGAGTATTTAGTTGATGAAGTTAAGCGTTTACTTCCCAATGAAGCTAAGCAACATAATAACTGGCAGTTATTAACCCAGTTTCATCGTGGTGGCTACGGTAAATTCAATAGTGATGATGCTAAGCGAATTATCGCATTTAATCAGCAAACGGGCGTATGCTTTGAGCCTATCTATTCAGGTAAAATGATACTTGCTTTGCTCGACTTAATAACACAAGGTTACTTTAAGCCCAAAGAACGTATTGTGTTATTACACACAGGTGGATTACAAGGTATTGGCGGCATGATTGAGCAAGGTAGGTTAGACGCAAAAGATTGGCCAAGCTTACCTAACCTTGGTGATGAATAGCTTGTTATTAGTTCACTTCTTTATTGGCTTTACTATGGATTAATATAATAAACCATAGTAAAGCTGGTTAAAATCGTAACTGATAACGACCTTGATTATCTGGTCGGCCAATAAATGATAAGGCAGATCTTAATTGAGACGGAAACTTAGCCCCTGGCTTTAGATAACCGTTGCCAGACGCTTTTTGAGTGTTTAAAGCTAAAACAGCATTAAAACTCAAACCTAAGTTATTTTTTGGGGATACTTTCGCTAGTAGCTTTCCATCATCACAGCTTATTTCAGCAGCAAATTTCCCTAACTTTATAGTTTGTTCTAGCGCGATCACACCAGCTCGTGACCAGGTGACGTTCCCTTCAGCCCTTGAGCAGACAAGTTGCTCACCTGTAACAATAACTACTTCTGATAAAGATAATTCAACACTTCCTTGAGCCCTAATAGGAATAGGTAATGGTAACTGTTTGGCAATATCATTTGCTGATATAAGGAGTTCCATGTCTGATAATACAACTTGCTCTGATGAAATGCTCAAATTTAGCTTTCCTTCAGGTCCAGACAGCATGGCATCACCAAAGAAAACTTGAACACTTGGAGACAGGCTGAGTAAAGACCAAAAACTCACTGATACTTTTACTTTTTCTATTTCATAATCATTTACCCAAAGACTTGAAATCTCACCTTGCCATATTGAGCCTGAAACATCATGAAGTTCAATATTCTTTGGTAATTGAATATTATTTACCACGAGGGAAAGAGGAGCATTTGCTAATAAAAATGCTAGGTAACTACTTAAAAAAATTGCCGAAAAGGCAAACCACTTTTTCATGAACTCTCTCTATTTTTCTTTGGTTGTTACTTTGGCTATTACTTCAGTTATGACAAGTTAAGCTAAATTTACTGCTAGGCTTTGGTTAAGTGCAAACGTCGTACTTTTACTTCACCGACTGTATCGCCCTGAGTCAAATCTATCGCTTTAACCTGTAGACCTTCGTTATTGGTTAAGTGCTCCAGCCAAAACAATAACTGAGTAAAAGGCGTGCTATCGATCCATACCTGTAAGTCATCACCTTGGGGCTGCATACGCGTAATAGTTAACTTATATACCTTAGCACTGCGATTAGCTACGCTTGAAATACTCCCTCGTAGGGTAGATTTACCACCATCACGTTTAGCTTGTTTATAGCGAGTGGTATTCTCTTGTACCCAAGTTAACAACTGCTGCTGTCTAGCTAGCTTACTATTGGCTTCAGATATACTATTATTTATTGGTTGCCATACTGCGCTATAAAAAATAAACACGATAAAAACCAGTGCCATTGCCGCGACAAGGCGCTGTTCTCTACTGTTTAATTGTTGCCACCATGCTTTCATTATGATGCTTCCTTATTCTTACTACGTCGTTTGGCTGAGCCCTTTTTGGCTCCCTTACGTGTGCCTTTATTAGTAATACTAAAAGACCCCGTTACTTGGTCACCTTGGTTACTTTGCGATCCTTGCTTAACGGTTAAATTAGCAGCAGCGAGTGCAATACTGAATTGCTCAAAAGCTTGATAATCTTTCGCAGTAGCTTGTATTCGCAATTCTTGTCGCTTACCATCAAATTTCAAAGTCTCAGGCTTTATGGCTGGTACTTTAGCAAAAGCAGGTTGTAATTTTGCTAGCATAGCTAAAAAGCCTTGCTTATCTCCAATGCCACCGAGTAAAGCTAACTCTCGATTCAGTTGAGATTTGATGGTCGAAACTCTTACACGCTTTGTTTTTGGAAATGTCTTCTTATAGCTGGCGATAATACTTTGCTGCACTTCTTCTTGCGCTGTATTTAACTGCCATAGTTGCACACTTTTCTGGCCTAAATTAAGTAATAGAGCAAACAGGGCAATACCTGCTACCCATAACCATTGTTGTCCCACATGACTTCTATTTTCTTTAACTTTGTATTGACCTTGCAGTAAATTAAAGCGATTTAATTTACTGTGATAATTTTTAGCCATGAGGGCTAAAGGTAACTCTTCTGGCATTGATTTTATTGTTAACTGATCACTCTGCGCCAAATATGAATACGCTTCAATATTGACACGACTGGGCAGTTCACTGTCATCTGCACCTTCAGGTTGTTCTGTAGATAGTTTTAGGCATTGTAACTGCCATGCATTGGCATCTAAGGTAAATCCTTGCCAGAACCCTTGACGAACAATAACTTGTTCTTGGCTAGGATCACCCAAGGTGATTGCACTCCAGCCATCAGGGGTAAATGGCATAGCTAATACATCAGGTAAAATAGAGTTAGTGACTATATTTGCATCTTCTAACCATGATAACCATAGTTGCATTTGCTGATGAGCAACAATCGCAGTAAAACAATTATTATCATCCGCGTCATTGGGTAAATCAGCATAGGAAAAAAACAGCTTTTCGACTTCTTCAGCGAAAATATCTTCTAACATGTAAGGCACAGCAAGTCGCATTGCCTTTGATGATTTACCAGGTACTTTCAATGACTTTAATAACACATCACTGCCTGGTACTAAGATTTTAACCTGTCGACGTTCTGCTTTTTCAGCCAGTTCACTTAACTGCTCAGCGCCTTTTAGCTCGCCACTGGCAATTATTTCCTGCTCATCACTGTTCGATTCAGCCACCACCAACCAATGAATGATATCGTGTGCTTGACTTCCTAGACGGATAAATAATGTTTCTGTCACTAGTTACGTCCTATAGTACGACTAATTACTTGAATTTGTTGTGTTTCATTAACTTTCATAATTGAACTCATAGAAAAGTAGCTATTATTAAAACGCGCACTGCCTTTCAATTTGAAGTATTGGCTATCAATAACAAACGCTGCTTTTTGCCATTTTTCCAAATTAACTTTACTTAGTTCAGGCAGCTGATAAAAATCTTCTATCTTTTCATAACCTGAACTATCACGTGCACTTAACACGTTTTGTGCATCTTCTGGGCTTGAACCAAGCAAAGCTTGCAATAATTCAGGTTTCTCAGCATCAAGCGTATTGATGTTGATCAAATGTTGAGCATTTTGTGGCAATACGCATACATAAGGTGTCAACGCTAAAATAACTGCAGGGGTAAAATGCTCAACGAGCCTTAATTCATTAACACTAGCTAAATAACTATTTGCCGCAAGATAAGGAAACTCACGAGAGGCATAATCGTTATCTTCAGCGCCACCTGCGCCCGTTATCATATCATTACTATCTAACCAATCTGTTAACGCATTCACCATAGCTTCAGCTTCAAAATTGCCAATACCTTCAATATTCAAATTGACAATAAGTCCCTCTAACACAGTAGCCGCGGGTAATTGTTTATCACTCGCTGTTTTACCTGTTGAAGCGGTGCTACTTTCTGTTTTACTCTCAGTTTTAGCTGAGTTTTCAGTGCCACCAGAATCACTGTCCGCCGCTTCATCCTTTGTTTTTGCTTTAGGGTGTAAAGCATTAAGGTTCAAGCAACTTTGCAAGTCAGTGATCTCACCGCTTATTTCGCCGAAAGCAACCGGATAGTTACTGCCTTCTTCAGCCCAAATCTGTTCAAGGTGCGTCACCTTAGGTTCATCTTTAAACGCTTTAATTAACACGCGTTTGGTAAAGGCCTCTGCGCCTAAAGCATACCAATATGCCTGTTGGTTAAAGCTAATATTAGTACTACGCTGCATTTGCGTTTGCAAACGGGTTGTCATCTGCGCGGCAATGATTGAACATAAAGCGACAATAAGCATGACAGTAATTAACGCTACGCCTTGTTGCTGCATGCTAATGGGTTTAAATGCCTGCTGCTTAATAGCCATTCGCTAGGTTTTAGCCTTATCATTAGCGCCAAGATCGCCCGCAACTAAAAACTGACGGCGGATCAAACCATAATCAAGTGTTTCAATTTCAATGGCAATAGCTTGCGGTAAAGCGCTACCAGACCATTTCTTTTGCCATTTTTTACCATCATAAAACTCAAACGCTAAACTCGTGACTTGGCTTATAAGTGGCCTAATTTTTGGCTCTTGGCCAACCACGGCGTCAACAAAGTTATAATGAAGGCGCTGCAACGTGTCTTCTTCAAGTCGATAAGCAACACTTTGCATATCACTTCGTGGTAATAATAATCCTGGATTAGTCCAGCCATTACGAACAAAGGTGATAGCTTGCTCGTCAGCTAAAAAGCTATCATCTGCCGTTTGTAAAAAGCTATCACTTGGTGCTTCGCCGTTAACACGCATATTACGCTTTGCTATTTGAGTAAAATCTCGCTCAATTAATAAAAAAGCGCGCTGCAACTCATTTTGTCTATCACTTCGTATTTTGGAATTTTCATCGCCACGCAAAACAGTATCAAAAATGGTAAAACTAGCTAAACTCACCACCGAAAATATAGCAACAGCAATTAAAACTTCTAATAAGGTAAAGCCGTACTGAGTTTTTTTAATCCCTTTGATAATATAATTGTTAACAATTTTCATCAGGGTTTATCCTGCGCAAGATAAGTCATTAAGCTGGCACTGACTAATTCGTCATCTTCGTTTAACCTGATTTCCATTGTTAATTCACGCAGTTCTTTATTGGCTGTTTTTACAACTTTTTGCTGCCAATACCAAGTTCGGCCTGCCATTTCTACTTTACCTTTACGATTGTTTTTTGGCGGCCAAGTTTTATCTAAACTCACTTCAACCAACTGATTGGAGGCAACCCAATTAGCAAACATTTGTTCTTCTAAGTGACTAATATGGCGATAATTATTATCGGCAACACCCAGTAATGCCACACCAGCGATAGCAAAAACAGCCATGGCTAGCATCACTTCTATTAAGGTAAAGCCTGATTTCTTCACGCTATTAAAGGTCTTAATGACATTAATCATCGAGAACTGGTCCCTCAATAGTTAATGGAATGCTATAGATCCCCGTAACTCGATAAGCTAACTCTTCAGAATCTTCAGTAAATATCAACTCTTCATTTAAACGGAAAGTAAGGCTAAAAGGCGTTAGATCACCGCCTGAAAGAATGTAAACTTGTGGGATTATTTTTTCTTCTTGCTCTTCTTTTGATAGCAAAGTGAAATCATCTTCATCTTTTTCTTTAAAAGTATCAGCATCAAAAAGCATGGGTTCTTCAATGGGTAAATCATCAAGCTCTATGCTCAATACTATATCTTCAGGAACAGTAACATTGGCTTGCCAGTCTTGTTCTGGAATTTCAGTCCATCGGGTACCGTCATAACCTAGAAATTGATAGCTATTTTTTTTAACAATTAAACCCAACTCAATATTATTCAACATGCCGTAATCAGCTGCTACTTCAAAAATAGCAGCAAAACGAGCACTTTCATGTTTCAACTTATCCGCGGGTTTATTACCGGAAAAGTTAAATTGCACCAAACTGGCCATTAAACCAATCAGCACTACAACCACCATTACCTCAATTAAGGTAAAGCCACGTTGTTTTATTATTAATGCCGATGTTTTTTTCATAGTATCAAGTGTTTTGCCTGAATAAGTGCTGTCGAGTGAACAAGCAATACGCGTTAACCCATCCATGGGGCTCAACATAAGCATCCATGCTTATGAAGCTTGCTTTTATCACTTCAACAACACTTAGTTTTGATTAAAACTATATTGGTAGAGCTTGAAGCTGTAATACTAAATTTAAAGGAAATTGCACGGAGTTGACGCTAGTCAATGAGTACCTTTGACGCCTAAATTAAGTTTTACAGCAAAAAGATCAGCTGTTACCTATTGAAAGTCGCCTAGGTTCCAGTTACCTATGTCATCTTCTGTACCAGCTTCGCCGTCTGGACCAACTGAAAACACATCCATTTTACCCTGTTCACCTGGATTCAATAAAACATACTCATTACCCCAAGGATCTTTTGGTAAACGTTTTATATAACCATCTTCAGGAAAACGACGTGGCTCAGGCTCAATATCGGTTTGATCAACTAAAGCTTCTAAACCTTGCTCAGTTGTTGGGTAATCATAGTTATCCATTTTATACAAACTCAATGACGTCTCTAGTGCAGTGACATCCGAAATGGCTTTTTGCATATTAGCGCGCTCTTGACTACCCATTAAATTAGGTACAACCATACTGGCAAGAATACCAAGAATAACGATGACCACCATCACTTCTAATAAGGTAAAACCTTGTGCTTTTTTTATATTCATACTACTTTCCTAACGTCTGATAAATTAAGGTTTCGGCAACTATTCTAGGAATAAATTACCGTTAAATGTCGTATCACTTTTAACCGCCGACCATGCTATTAAGTTGTAAAATTGGTTGTAAAATTGCCATCACAATAAAAAGTACCACACCTGCCATAGCGACCATAAGCGCTGGTTCAAATGCTTTCAATGAAATACTCACTAACGCTTCAAATTCTCTATCTTGGTTGTCAGCAGCACGACTTAACATATGCTCTAGTTTGCCACTTTTTTCACCACTGGCAATCATGTGCAACATCATGGGTGGAAACAACTTAGTTTGCTCTAGGGATACACGTAAACTCGCACCTTCGCGTACCTTATCAGTAGAGGCACTTACTTGTTGTTTAATATATAAGTTATCAAGTACTTGACCAGAAATCCGCATACTTTCCAATAGAGGTACTGCGCTGGCTGTTAAAATACTTAGTGTGCGAGCGAAACGTGCAGTATTAATGCCCCTAGCGACTTTACCTACGCCGGGTATACGCAATAAATATTTGTGAAAGGCCATTTCAAAATCAGGTTTTTTCAGCAATTGTGAAAACAATAACATCAGTGCTGCAACCAGTATTACTAGCACTAAGCCATAATCACGAAGAAAGTCACTACTGGCAATTAAAAACTGCGTCGTGCCAGGTAAATTTTCCCCCATGTGTTCAAACTGACCAACAATTTTTGGTACAACGGCCGTTAATAAAATGGCAATTACACCAACAGCAACTACAGTCATGATAATAGGATATACCAGTGCTTGTATTAGTTGCGAGCGCATCTGCTGGCGCTGCTCAGTATAATCAGCCAAACGGTTAAGTACCTTATCAAGGTGACCAGATTTTTCACCCGCAGCGACCATTGCACGATATAAGCGATTGAAAACTTTAGGGTATTCCGCCATACTTTCCGATAGACCGTAACCTTCGGTAACTTTAGTACGCACTCCCATGATCATACTTTTAATGCGATTTTTCTCACATTGCTCACCAACGGCCATTAAAGATTCTTCTAACGGCAAGCCTGATTCAACTAAAGTGGCTAATTGTCGAGTGATGAGGGCAAGCTCTGCTGCGGAAACTTTACCTCCTGAACTTTGACCAAAACTCGCCGTAAAGCCTGATTTATCACTTCCCGTTTTACTTTTAGCCAATGTTGCCGTGACAACCGTTGGCATTAAGCCTTGATCTCGTAACAAACCGCGCACTTGCCGAGGTGTATCACCTTCGATTACACCTTTTTTCGTTTTACCACGGTTATCTACCGCTTGGTATTCAAATGCTGCCATAATTAAGCCTTACTGAGCTAGTCTTCACGAGTAACCCGCAAGACTTCCTCTAAAGTGGTTTGTCCAAGCATAACTTTTTCAAAGCCATCTTGACGGATACTTGCATTGGCTTTACGGGCATATTTTTCAATAGCTTGCTCACCATGACCATTATGAATAATTTCTCGAATGTCTTCATCTACCGGTAATAATTCATGAATACCCATTCGCCCACGATATCCTTTGAAGCTACATTCCTTACAGCCAACAGCGCGATAAATGATTGCTTTACTATCGTCGGCTAAGGCTAATAAATGTCGCTCTTCTTCATCAGGTAAGTGACTTTCCTTACAATGTCGGCAAAGTGTTCGTACCAAACGTTGTGCTAACACACCCAATAAACTTGAAGACAATAAAAATGGCTCTACGCCCATATCTTCCATACGAGTTATAGCACCAGCTGCAGTATTGGTATGCAAGGTTGATAAAACTAAGTGACCCGTTAAACTGGCTTGTACGGCAATTTGTGCGGTTTCTAAATCACGAATTTCACCCACCATCACCACATCAGGATCTTGACGTAAAATGGCACGTAATCCACGAGCAAAAGTCATATCGACTTTAGTATTCACTTGCGTTTGCCCTATGCCTTCAATCGCATATTCAATCGGGTCTTCACAGGTTAAAATATTGCGTTCTTTGGCATCAATTTGCATTAAACCGGCATAAAGCGTGGTACTTTTACCTGAGCCAGTTGGCCCAGTAACTAAGATAATGCCATGAGGCTTTTCAATAAGGTTAGAGAAGTTACTACGGTTTCGATCTGTCATGCCTAAATCTTTCAAATCTAAGCGAGCAGCATTTTTATCTAATAAACGTAATACCACACGTTCGCCGTGACCTGTTGGCATAGTTGAAACACGCACATCAACAGCACGGCCACCTATACGTAGGGAAATCCGACCATCTTGTGGAATACGCTTTTCAGCAATATCGAGTTTTGCCATTACTTTTATTCGTGAAACTAATAAAGAGGCTAATTTACGATTGGGCTTAAGTACTTCTCGTAAAACCCCATCAACGCGAAAACGAATTTGTAAGGTGTTTTCAAAGGTTTCAATATGAATATCTGAAGCCCCCTCTTTAATGGCTTCACTAAGCATGGCATTAATTAGCTTAATGATTGGCGCATCATCTTCGTTTTCAAGTAAATCTTCGCTTTCAGTAAACTCATCGGCAAGAGAATATAAATCAACTTCATTACCGATATCTTCCATCATCTGCTGAGCTTCAGAAGAGTCTCTTTGATAAGCTTGGGTAAGTAACAATTCAAAAGCAGTTGGCTGTAAAAAATCAAAATCAAATGGCGCTTTGAGAAGACGGCGTACTTCCAAGACAATTTCAAAATTAACATCGGCTAAGCAGTGTAAAATATAACAACCACTGTCTTCATTGGTAGAAATAAGCACACTGTGTCGTTTAGCAAACGCAAACGGTAATAACCAAGTACTGCTTACTTGTTCTTTATCAATCTCATCACTTGCAGTTACTGCTACTTCATCAGACATTATTGCTTCTCTTCCGCAGCAACGCCTTCTTTAGCTGTCGGCGGCTTAGGCAGTTCAATGTTTTTTTCTGCAAGCTTTTTCTGATATTCATCAAATGAAGGCGGTAAAGTTAAGTTGTCTTGCCATTGCGGTAAAATTGGCATGTTTTCATTACTCATTAATGATAAACCTTCTTCATGCTTACGAATTTGATCAGCACGAATATAGTTATACTTAGACTCACTGATTTCTGTCATTAAGGCTGAGTCACGAACAATAGTGGCACGAATGAATACCATTAAGTTACGTTTACGTGTGCTATTACTGGTTGATTTAAACAAGTGACCAATAATTGGAATATCACCAAGGATTGGTACCTTTTGCACACTCTCTTGAACATCTTCATCAATCAAACCACCAAGCACCACAGTATCACCACTATCAGTCATCACTGTGGTTTTGATCTCTCTTTTGTTGATAGAGATATCAACACCGGTATTACCACTAACCGAAGACGTTTCTTGTTCGATGGTAAGCTGCACCGCATTACCTTCATTCACTTGTGGTGTAACACGAAGCTTAATGCCCACTTCTTGACGGTCTACGGTTTGAAATGGATTAGAATTATTATCACCCGTTGCTGAACCAGTAATAATCGGCACTTCTTGACCGACAATAAAATAAGCCTCTTCGTTATCTAAGGTAGTAATACTTGGCGTGGCTAAAATGTTTGAGTTGGTATCAGCACTAACTGCTTGCACAATGGCGCCCCAATCATTTTTGGCGATACCAAACATCATACCGCTTACATTACCTAGGACTTGTGCAAGGATACTGTAATCACCATCAGTAGAAGGATTAGTCGTTGTTACCGGATTACCATTAGAATCAATCGTGGTAACAGTATTTCCGGGTGTGCTTTCAGCAGCTTTAGCACCGGCAGCAATCGAAGAAATACTGGCTGGGCCATTGGTAAACTGAGTAAAGCCACCCGCTTCGTTATACCACTGCACACCTAAGCTAACACCGTCAGTTTCATAAACTTCAACAATGATGGCTTCAACTAAGACTTGTGCGCGACGTTTATCGAGTTGGCGAATAACTTCCTTTAAAGAGCGCAACATATCAGGTTGTGCGGTAATCACCAAAGCATTAGTCGATTCATGTGCTTCAATACTTACATCGCGTTTACTGCTGTTGCGTGATTTACTTTTTGTGGTCTTTGTTTCTGAAGAAATTGACTCACTAACCCCTTTCAAGACTTTTACTAAATCTTCAGCTTTAGAATATTTCAGGTAATGAACATAAGTATTACCATTACTTTCTAATTCACTATCTAGGCGTTTAACCAAACGAGTTACTCGTTCACGCGCCTTGACTTCACCACTGACAATGACACTGTTTGACCTATCGTCAGCCACTATTTTAGGAATAAGGAAGGTAGGTTGGCCAGCTTTACCACTGGTTGGTTTATTCATTGCTTCGATGATGCGCACCATTTCACCGGCAGAAGCATATTTAAGCTTGATGATTTCAACATCTTGATCGCCAGCTCTATCGACACGTTCAATGATTTTAACCAAACGGTTAACTGTAGAAG
>Ga0209395_1004706_pt1 | contig 15834 bp, 13 predicted proteins | sample GOMGulsemesocosm_3_FD_184635 | JGI IMG/M metagenome (GOLD analysis project Ga0209395, IMG submission 184635) | Methane-oxidizing microbial communities from mesocosms in the Gulf of Mexico - GOM9D Gulf of Mexico (SPAdes) (version 2) | ecosystem: Environmental > Aquatic > Marine > Cold seeps... | reverse complement strand
GCATCACCATCGCTTGCCTTATCAGCCAAAGCAGTATTCTCTAATACGCCATCAACAGCATAGTTATTTTGCAGGCTGCGTAAGTAGAGGCCATTTTTAATATATTGCTCAAAAGTAGTCGCTGTTTGGTTTGTCCCTTTTGCCAAGGGCGTTAAGCTCATCTGTAAATCATTGAGTTCGGGAACCTCTTGGTTGTTATCATTATCATTAACACAGCCAGTGAGCATTGAGGTAAGTGTCACCAGACTAAGCAGTGAACAAAGCGCAAATTCCGATCGAGTAAATGCCGAGAAAAGCACAACCTTTGTATTAAACATTATTCATTCTCCATTGTTATGTTTAATTTTACTTTACCGAGTGTCAGTAATAATTCCGTTGCCAGGTGCAATCAAATGTAACCTTATGTAATCGAGAGTGACCAGCCTTTGCTTCGGTGTTAACTTATAGGCAAAACTATAGTTCTTCACTAGAAGCCATAAACTTGAAATATCTAATTTTCCTGCTATTTATCATTAGCCCGTCAGTATATGCCCAATGTTCTCCTGCAGATAAAGACTGTATGCCTATAGGTGAATGGCAATTTTCCATTGCGTTGGGCGCTGGCGTCATCACCAATCCACTCAATGATGGCGATAATATCCCTTTAATTATCGTGCCCAGCTTTAGTTATTATGGAGAAAAAGTATTTATAGATAATAATGCCTTAGGTTTTACTGTTTTTGAAAATAGCGCTTTATCATTTAGCGTAATTAGTCAGATTAATCGTGAGAATTCATTCTTTGAGCGTTGGCATCCCAACAATATTTTTGTGAATACTCTTTCAAACAGCATAGTAAGCGAAGCTCAATTTGATGAAGCCATCGATGCCATAGACGATACGGGTAAGACTGAGGCTGATATTATTGAGGTAGAGCTCGGCCAGGTACAAGAACGAAAGTGGGCATTCGATGCTGGTTTGCAGGTCAATTGGTTTTTTTTCCAACACAGTCATTTGCAAGCGAAGTTACTGCATAATGTTAATAATGTTTATAACGGTTTAAATGCTCAGCTAGCGTTAGAACAGCCGTTTACTTTTGCAGTTATCCCTAACAATCTACTAACGCTAACCATAGGGGCTAATTGGCAAAGCAAAGCACAAGTTGATTATTACTATGGTATTGATGAGCAAGATAACGTTGCTGAGGAATTATATTATCAGGGGAAAGCAAGTTTAAGCCCTTACGTTAAGTTCCTTAACCAATATGCTATTAATGAAAATTGGTCGGTGAAGTTAACTTTACAAAGAGAGTGGTTAGACAGTTCGTTGACCAACAGTCCTCTGGTGCATGATGATGTTATTGATACCTTTTTTATTGGGGTAGAATATGCGTTATAACACCTGGATATCTTTATTCTTGTTTAGTTTTTTTTCTTTTACTGCACTTGCTAATAATAAACCTGAGCAAGGAAGTGGCATTGAATTTTCAATAAAACCTTTAGTTTGTATTGTTAAAAAACCAGGAGATGCCTGTAGCATGACAGCAACGGTTAGCTGGCAAGCACCAAAAGTTATTAACAGCTGCCTTTATCAGGGAATAACCAAAGTGGCTTGTTGGCTTAACCAAAACAAGGCAATAGCTGTGATTGAAATCAGCATTGAGGAAAATATGGAATATACCTTAAAAGATGATAACCACCATATTATTGCTAAGCAGTTGGTCACTATAAATAGTAGTCTGGCTAAGAAATATCGACGCCGTTTACGCGCTGGTTGGAGCTTATTCTAATGTTGCATATATTATTAGTTGAAGACGATGTGCGTCTTGCCAGTCTCATTCAACAATTCCTGCAAGCCAACAACTTTAAAGTCACTGTTTTGCATAGCGGAGAACAAGCGCCAGCGTTTATTCTCGCCAAACAACCCGATGTAGTCATTCTTGATATTATGCTACCTAAACTCGACGGCTTTAGCATTTGCCGGCGAGTAAGAAAGCAATTTAGCAAACCGATACTCTTTCTTACCGCCAAAGACAGTGATTTAGACCACGTCATCGGCTTAGAAATAGGCGCTGACGACTATATCATCAAACCTGTGGTGCCTCATGTATTGCTCGCTAGAATCAATATGGTTTTAAGGCGTACGCAAATTCAAAAGCTAACAGAAAAAGACAATATTCAAATTGGCCAACTTAATATAGATAAAAAATCTCGTCAGGTGCACCTAAATAAAGAACATATTGAGTTAACGAGTCATGAGTTTGAATTACTTTGGTTACTGGCTAATAACCCAGACGAACCGCAGAGCCGTGATTTTATTCATCAAGAAATGATAGGCCGTGATTATGATGGTTTTGACCGTAGTGTTGATGTAAGAGTATCTCGATTGCGTAAAAAATTGGCTGATGATACTGAAAAACCCTATAAAATCATTACCATTTGGGGGAAGGGGTATTCATTTTGCTCCTCCGCATGGCAATAAGAGCAAACCGTCTGATTCGATAATATTTGGATAATAAATCACCATGATAAAATTATTTATCAGTTTATATTTGGCGATCGTCATCGCTTTACTCACCATTAATTGGGGCTCTGAATTATTATGGCAACAGTTAACTCTAACAGACGAAAATGAAAGTACTGCTGAAATTCAGCAAGTAGTAAATTTTGCTAAGACACTGCCTATCCTAATAGGAAATGATGTTAAAAAAGTAAAAGATTTTACCCAAAAATCTAACATAGCCTTGTCAATAATCTCAGTCGAGGATATCGCTTGGTTAAGTGAGCAAAAGTTAGCACTACTAAAGGGTGAGGCTGTCATACTTTATGATCATCAGCAACAGCCGATTATTTATCTGCAAGCTGACCATATGCAAGGAAATAATAGCGGTAGTTTATATCAACTTGGTCCGCTTGAAGTTACTGCTCATGCGGAAAATAACCATAAAAATACTCAATTTAAATATCTTATTTTGGCCATATCTTATTTACTGCTTGCCGCTTTTATCGCGCTATGGACCCGTCCAATTTGGCTTGATTTGGCTAAACTAAAGCAAATGGCCGGTGATATTTCCTCAGGTAACCTGGCCATAAACAGCCAAGTAAATAAAAGGTCGCCTACCGCTATAGTTGTGCAAACCTTTCAAGATATGGCGAAGCGAATTACACAATTGTTATTAGAGCAAACTCAGCTGGTCAATGCCGTGTCCCATGAATTAAGGACTCCCATGTCTAGGCTGAGGTTTTCTTTAGCTATGTTAGATAATGCTAAGCCTGAACAGGTAGAAGGGATTTCAAGCGATTTACAAGAAATGGAAACACTCGTTGATGAAATGCTTAATTATTCTCGTATTGAAACCCTTGAGCAAGGCCATAGCAAAACCATGGTTAATATTAGTGAGCTGTTAATAAACCAAGTTGCTAAGCAACAACGTAGTACAGATAAAACCCTGACACTGCTTTTAGCAGATGAGCTTTATTGTTTATGTAATGGGCACCTTTTAGAGCGCGCCAGCCAAAATATAATTACCAATGCGATCCGCTATGCGACACATCAAATTGAAATTAAGGCGAGCATAGAAAATAAACAGCTCATTATTTCAGTGAGCGATGATGGTTGTGGCATTGAGGATAAGGATCAACAGAGACTCTTCCAAGCTTTTACCCGTTTAGATAAAAGTAGAAATAAAGAACAAGGTGGTTTTGGTCTAGGTCTTGCCATAGTAAAAAGAATAATGGACTGGCATAAAGGCCATTGTACCATTGGAAATTCTCACCTAGGCGGAGCAAAATTTAGTTTACTACTTCAATGTGTTGATTCTTGAATTAACCTTCGTTATTTTTACTGGTTAAAATACCTGGTATTTGGTCGGAACTATGCAGCTAATAAGTTATCAAGCAGCACTGAAGAGTATTATTTTTGAAGCGCTTTTAACGAAGAGTAGTTACATCATTTTGGTAATACAGATGATTGTTTTGCCTCTACCTGTTTCCATAGAGCAGAGTTTTTCATCCACAAAGCCCAACTACTCCTAGCCTATTCACAGTAAACTTGGTTACAATACGCGCTCTTAAAAAGCTCAATGAATGGATTTATCATGTCACTTTCTGTTGTTATTCTTGCCGCGGGTAAAGGTACCCGTATGCGTTCTTCTTTACCAAAAGTACTACATCCAGTAGCTGACAAACCTATGGTTGGTCATGTTATCGACAGTGCTCGCCAGTTAGGTGCGAGTAATATTTATGTTGTTTATGGTTTTGGTGGTGAAGTATTACAGCAACGTATCACTGGTGATGATTTAACGTTTGTTGAGCAAGTAGAACAGCTTGGTACAGGTCATGCTGTTGATCAAGCGTCACCATTTTTAACCGATGATGAAGACGTATTAGTATTATACGGTGATGTACCATTAACTAAGGTCTCTACCTTAGAAAGTTTACTTGCTGCGAAACCAGATAATGGCATGGCGTTATTAACTGTGCATTTAGCCAATCCTATGGGTTATGGTCGTATTGTTCGTAAAGAAATTGCTGGTCAGCAACAAGTTGTTGGCATTATCGAGCAAAAAGATGCAAGTCCAGAGCAGTTAAAAATCAATGAAGCCAATACCGGTATTTTACTAGCCAACGGTGGCGACTTAAAACGTTGGTTAAGTAATTTATCAAGTGATAATGCTCAAGGTGAATATTACCTTACCGATATCATTGCCTCTGCTCATGGTGAAGGTAAAACAATTAATACCGCACATCCTGATACTGAAATAGAAGTAGAAGGTGCCAATAATCGTGTTCAACTAGCGGGACTAGAACGAGCTTTTCAAGCCCGAATTGCAGAAGAGTTAATGATCGCAGGTGCAAGTTTACGTGACCCTGCTCGCATTGATGTACGTGGTAACTTAACCACTGGCACAGAAGTGAGCATTGATGTTAATTGTATTTTTGAAGGTAAAGTAACTTTAGGTGATAACGTACTGGTTGGCGCTAACTGTATTATTAAAAATTCAATTATTAGCGATAACGTAGAAATTAAGCCAAATAGCATCATCGAAGATGCAGTGATTGAGGCTAACTGCTCGGTAGGGCCATTTGCTCGCATTCGTCCAGGCTCAGTAATGAAGCAAGGTTCACACATTGGTAATTTTGTTGAAATGAAAAATACTACTTTAGGTGAAGGCACTAAAGCAGGTCATTTATCGTATTTAGGCAATGCTGAAATCGGTAGCAAGGTAAATATTGGCGCGGGCACCATTACTTGTAACTATGATGGTGTGAATAAATCGACTACCACCATTGGTGATAATGCTTTTATCGGCTCAAATAGTTCTTTAGTTGCGCCAGTTACTATCGGTGCTTCAGCTACCACAGGTGCAGGCTCGGTAATTACCAAAGAAGTGGCTGAAAGCGACTTAGCCCTTGCTCGTGCTAAACAACGTAACCTTAGCGGTTGGCAACGACCAGTAAAAAAGAGCTAATCAGCATGCTGTAGCTTATTTAAAGAATACTTTACAAAAGCGCTATTTATAGCGCTTTTTTTGTACCCAAATTTTGACTGAAAAAGATCAAAAACCACAGTAAAAATTGCATTAACTTTCGAAATGAAACATAATGGCGTCAATATCGAAACCTAAGTGGTATTGTAGTGAATGTTTCGAAAGCTAATTCTTTAATTTAATTAACGATTTATTAAAGTAATTATGTATGTAACAACCTAATTTCAAGTAACCATTACTCTTATGTCTAAAAGAAATACTCAACAACGTCGCCATAATATAATTGCCGACTTAAATGCGCAGGGCGAAGTAAGCGTTGATAGTTTAGCCAAGCAATTTGATACCTCTGAAGTAACCATCCGAAAAGATCTAGCAGCTTTAGAGAATAGTGGCTTATTGTTAAGACGTTACGGTGGTGCTGTTGCCTTACCCAGTGAAATCACTGAAGTAAAACCTGAGCAACTGTCTCAGCAAAAATTAAGAATTGCCAAACAAGCGGCCATGTTAATTCGTGATCATAACCGCATTATCATTGATAGCGGTCAAACTACCTCTGCACTGGTTAGTGAACTTGCCAATAAAAAGGGCCTTGTAGTAATGACTAATGCTTTGAGCATTGCTAATGAAATTCACGCATTAGAAAACGAACCTACATTATTGATGACCGGTGGTACTTGGGATGCAAACTCTGAAGCATTTCAGGGACAAGTTGCCGAGCAAGTATTACGTTCATATGATTTTGACCAACTATTCATTGGCGCCGATGGCATAGATATTACTCGCGGCACTACTACCTTTAACGAATTAATTGGCTTAAGTCGGGTAATGGCCGAAGTGGCTCGTGAAGTGATTGTGATGGTAGAGTCAGCAAAAATAATGAAAAAAATACCCAATTTAGAGCTAACTTGGCAGCAAATTCATACGGTGATCACTGATGATGGTCTTTCTGATGAGATGCGAACAGCCTTAAGTGAGCAAGGCGTAAATTTAATTATCGCCAAAGCTTAAATAGCTAACCTATATAAACCAGTGCATAGATCTTTAAGATAAAAATGCACATAAATAATGTAAAAAATAAGGAAGAAGATTATGTGTGGCATAGTCGGCGCAGTCGCTCAACGTGACGTAGCAGATATTTTAGTAGAAGGTTTAAAGCGATTAGAATATCGCGGTTACGACTCTGCTGGTGTAGCAATTATCGATAATAATAGTGAATTATTATCAGCAAAACGTTTAGGAAAAGTTCAAGAGCTTGCCCAAGCCCTTGAAGCAAAGCCTTTAGCTGGCGGTACTGGTATCGCTCATACTCGTTGGGCAACTCATGGTGCTCCAAGCGAAGTAAATGCTCACCCACACATGTCAAATAATACCATTGCGGTAGTTCACAACGGTATTATCGAAAACCATCAAGCGCTGCGTACTCGCTTACAAGGGTTAGGTTATGAGTTCTTATCTCAAACAGATACCGAAGTGATCACTCATTTAGTTCACCATGAATTAAAAACCAGTGAGAGCTTATTAGCGGCAGTACAAAAAACGGTTAAACAGCTTGAAGGTGCCTACGGAACAGTAGTAATGGATAGCCGTGATAAAGACAATATCATCGTTGCACGCTCCGGCAGCCCATTAGTGATTGGTTACGGTTTAGGCGAAAATTTTATTGCTTCAGATATCATGGCATTGTTACCTGTAACCCGTAAATTCTCTTATCTTGAAGAAGGTGATGTTGCACAGATCAGCCGTTTTGACGTAAATATTTTTGATCTTAATGGCGAGCCAGTAGAACGTGAAGCGAAAGAAGCTAACGTTTCACACGACAGTGGTGATAAAGGTGAATACCGTCACTACATGTTAAAAGAAACGTATGAACAACCTACGGCTATTCGTAACTCATTAGAAGGTCGTTTAGTCGGTGGTGAGCTTGATATAAATACCTTCGGCGAAGGCGCGGATGAGATATTTAAAAATGTAGAGCATGTACAAATTATTGCCTGTGGTACCAGTTATCACTCGGGTATGGTTGCAAGGTATTGGCTAGAGGAACTTGCCGGTGTATCATGCAATATTGAGATTGCCAGTGAGTTTAGATACCGTAAATCGTTTGTCCCTAAAAACTCATTATTAGTGACTATTTCGCAATCAGGTGAAACTGCTGATACCTTAGCAGCACTACGTTTAGCTAAAGAAATTGGTTATCAATCAAGCTTAGTTATTTGTAATGTGCCGGGTTCATCGCTAGTACGTGAATCAGACCTTGCCTTTATGACTAAAGCTGGCGCTGAAATTGGTGTCGCATCAACTAAAGCATTTACAACTCAGCTTGTTGGTTTATTAATGATGACCGTAGCAATCGGCCAACATCACGGTATGTCAGCTGAAAAGCAAGCCAAAATTACGCAATCATTAATGTCATTACCGGCAAAATTAGATGAAGTATTAGCGTTAGCATCTTCAATTGAAGATTTAGCTGAAGATTTTGCGGATAAACATCACGCATTATTCTTAGGTCGTGGTGATCAATACCCTATCGCGATGGAAGGTGCGTTGAAGTTGAAAGAAATTTCATACATTCATGCTGAAGCCTACGCTGCTGGTGAATTAAAACATGGGCCATTAGCGTTAATTGATGCAGAAATGCCGGTTATCGTTGTTGCGCCAAAAAATGATTTAATTGAAAAACTTAAATCAAATGTTGAAGAAGTACGTGCTCGTGGCGGACTAATGTATGTCTTTGCTGATAGCGATGCGAACTTTTCTAGTGATGACACCATGAAGGTTATTGATGTGCCAGTGTGTGATGATATCATCGCACCAATCGTCTACACCTTGCCTTTACAGCTACTTTCTTATTATGTTGCTATCATCAAAGGTACTGATGTTGACCAACCACGTAACTTAGCAAAATCAGTTACTGTGGAATAAAGCTAATAGCTTAGCTATTAACGATTGTTAGTAAAAAAATCTAGAAATTTAAAGCGACTTACTCATTGAGTAGTCGCTTTTTTGTGTCTTTTCTGTGCGAAAATCGTGGTTAATAGTTGTGCTTTACAGGAGATTTAAGGTTGAAAAATGATTAGAATAATCCTTTAAACCAAGTCCAAATACCAAATGAAAAATTTGGAAATATATCAATGCCTAAGGCGGACTTTATCAAATATAGGATAAGTAAACCTAACCCTGTGCACAGCAGTAAAAAGGTACTAATAAATAGCGCCTGACCCATTAAGGATATCTGTTTTTCTTTTCTTGATAAATCCCGGTGGTTTTTTCCTGTAAGGAATACATAATAAAAACGCCATTTATAAAACGGAATTTTAAAGGTCCCTCTTAAATCTATGGAATGTCTACCCCAGCTTCTTGAACCTAAAATAGTGAACAAATGCGTTAATTGCTCGTCATTAAAACTATCGGCAACACTCTCAGGCATTTTTTCTAGAATGCCTTTAATTGTCTGTTCGTCCCTAATTTTTTTCTTTAACGGAGGCAATAGTAAATCCCTTTAGTCGGAGGAGCGTAAATTATATGATTAATAAGTAAATATCAGCAACTATTATCTTCTTATAACACTGTCCTTCTGAGGCTTATTATTAGCACTTAAACTAGCCAATTTTCGGGCGAAACACCTACTTCCAATGACTTAGCGTAAGCTTTGTGCATATATTTTTGTAACAGAATGAAAAAGCTTCTGTTTTGTCTTGCTCATGTTATATTTAAGGTAAATGTAGGCTTGCATTGCTGGGGTAAATACCTAGTTGATTTTATTATAGAAATAGAGTGTGAATAGATGTGTTTTACCAAGAAAAACGTGTTGGCTAAAAAGGTATTATTGTCCATTTTGTTTTTTAGTTCATGTTTGACGCTTTTAACCACACTGTCGCAGTTATATAACGATTATCTCAACGATATTGAAAATATTAAGAAAAATTTCATATCTATAGAATCCAGTCACTTAGCGTCGTTATCGGCAAACTTGTGGGATTTTAATGAATTAATTGTCCATCAGCAATTAAAGGGTATTGTTAATTTACCCGGTATTAGCTTTGCTCAAATCACAACGCCCTTACTGCAAAAATTTGAATCGGGAACACAGGTAACTCATAACGTAGAAAGCCATCAATATCCGCTCATTTATTTAGGCGATGAAATAGGCGTTTTGACCATCACAGCTAACTTAGAGCAAATTTATAATCGACTCTGGAGTAAGGCTGCTGTTATTTTTATTGGACAGTTCATAAAAACCTTAATAATTGCCTCGATAATCATTGGCATTGTTTATTTTTTTGTCTCTAGGCATCTTAATGCGATAGCTAATTACAGTAATAGGTTAACACTTGAAAACTTAGCCGAACCATTATTATTGCAGGGAAATAGAAGAGAAAAAGACGAACTCGATGTGCTTGTTGATTCAATTAATAGTATGCGAAAAAAATTGATTGAAGATAATGAAAAGTTACAAGCGGCAAAGATTTACGAACAAACTATTAATGAAACGCTTGAACAGCAAGTTAAGCAAAGAACAATAGATCTGGAAAATACGGTCGTTAGTTTAAAAGATACGCAAGACGCTCTTGTTCTCGCTGAAAAAATGGCTTCATTAGGTCGACTGGTGGCCGGATTGTCTCACGAAATATCGACACCTTTAGGGATTTGTGTGACATCAAGTTCAAGCTTACATCACGCAGTAAGTTTGTTTACGGATTTAATCAAAGAAAACAGGATATCAAGAAGCAAGTTAACAAGCTTTATTGAGACACTAAACCATTCAATAAATATAACAGATAAAGCATTAACCAGAGCAACGGAGTTAACCTCAAACTTTAAATTAATTGCTGTTCATCAAAGCCATGATACTCCTGCTGAATGTGACATGGATAAATATATTAGAGAAGTTGTTAGTACTGTCTCGACGTTATTTAAAAAAAATAATTATGAAATAAATATAAATATTTCATTCTGCCAGCCTGTAAAAACATACTTGGGCACTTGGTCTCAAATTATCACCAACTTATTAATGAATTCTCATATTCATGGTTTTGAGGCTTTTCATAAAGGTATTATCGATATTGAATTCTATCAAGAGCAAGAACACTTTGTTTTTCGATATCGAGATAACGGTCGGGGTATTAGAGAAGACATTATTAATAATATATTCGAACCCTTTATCACCACCAGAAGAGGTGAAGGCGGCTCTGGTTTAGGTATGAATATTCTTTATAACTTAGTGTCTACGGTATTAAAAGGAAAGGTAAGTGTGCGTAATTTAGAGCAAGGTTGTGTATTTGAAATTGTCATACCTGAAAGTGAATTTTTATCGTCTTCTAGTCAAAAATTGAGTATTCATAATGCATAATCGTTTAGCGTGTTTTCTGTTTTTAATGTTTTGTAATTCTACTCAAGCACAACAAGTCGATATTTACAGTTATTATATTCCGGGTTTAATAGACAGCACTGAAAATGGCGTTTTGGTCGAAATGCTGAATAAAATAAAGAAAAGTACAAAGATAGATTTCAAACTAAAACTACTACCAACTAAGCGAGTACAGGCCAGTTTTATCAACAATAAAATTGCAGGGTATTTCCCTGAACTTGAAGAGAACAGACCAAAAGCCAGCTGTCGCACAATTAGCTTTAAGAAAAAAGAAATAATAGCGATAACGCGAAAAGGAGAGCCTAAAGTTACATCAATTGAAGACTTATTTGGCAAACGAGTCGGTGGTGTTAAAGGCTTTAGTTATGGTCATTTGATCACACAAAATCCCGATATATCATTAAGTTTTGTTGATAACGATAAGAAGAATATTAAAAAATTATTATCAAATAGAATTGACGTGATTATAGGCGATACTGATTCCACGGTTAATGCAATAAATGACACGGCGAGTAATGTTTTTATTTATTATGATTTGGCCAACCCTATTAATGTCATTGATGCTTTTTTTGTCTTCCAAGATACTGATGAAGGTAATGTTTTCTGTAAAAAAGTATCGAGTGCAATAGAGGAGTTGAGAAAAACAGGTGATTTATTACATTGGTTTGGTTACCAGTAAGTTCATACGTTTGATTAACTTATAAAAGACGACTTAAATATTATCGAATAACTTAAAAGTTCGTAGCTATACTTGAATGATGATGAGTGCATGTTAAAGCATGACCAATAGAAATAATTTACTCAAAATAAAATATTGAACCATTCTTTGTAAGGTAGATCGCAATATGAGTGTTGATAATGCCTAATATTAATAAAATAAGTAAACTTTTGTCCTCTAAAATGTTGCGCTCACGCTTTATGGTAGAAGTTGTTTGTATCGTATTAGCTGCCTTGTTAGTCTTTTGGTTTGCTCAAGAATATGATGCCTTTGAGTATCTAGTCGAAGAATCGCGAAAACATGAGGACTGGGAATTAGACGAATTATTCACCTTGTTAATGATTTCTGCATTTGCTTTCCTATTCATCACTATTCGCAATGGGCGCTATTTAAAGTTAGAAATAAGTCGACGTTTAGAAGCTGAAAAAGAGATTAGTACATTAGCCTTTTTTGATAGTTTAACTGGCCTACCCAATAGAGATTTATGCCATAACCGTTTAGAGCATATTCTTATACATGCCAAAAGGTCTAGCAGTTCAGCGGCTATTTTATTCATTGATTTAGACCGCTTTAAAGCCGTTAATGACACCTATGGTCATGATGCGGGGGATTACGTGCTTAAAGAAACGGCTACAAGGATGTCAAAACGTTTACGTAGTGATGATACACTCGCTAGAATTGCGGGTGATGAATTTATTATTATTTTAGAGAGCCTTTCGAGTCCGAATAATGTCAGTAATTTAGCTGAAAAGTTGATTGAGGTAATAGAGCCGCCTTTTATTATCGATGACAATGAAGCTTATATAGGCTTAAGCATAGGTATTGCCATTTACCCAAGTGATGGTGAAACGGCTGAAGAATTGATAAAAAATGCGGATACTGCCATGTATCACGCTAAAGATTCAGGAAAAAATACCTTTCGATTTTTTTCAAGTGAGCTTGATCAACAAGCAAAAACCAAGTTACAAATCAGCAATCAATTACGCAAAGCAATGGAACGTAATGAATTTTCTCTTCATTTTCAGCCAATAATCGATATAGGAACACATCAAATCAAGGGTGCAGAAGCGCTTTTACGTTGGAATAATGCTTTGTTAGGTAATGTTCGCCCTGATATTTTTATCCCTATTGCAGAAGACATAGGCCTTATTTCAGCTATTGGAGATTGGGTTTTATTACAGGCTTGCCATCAAAATAAAGTGTGGCATGATGCGGGGTACTCCGAACTTGTTATGTCAGTAAATATGTCGGTTCGTCAACTTGAGTTGGAAAATTATGCGGCCATCGTACAAACCTGTTTAACGAGCAGTAAATTAGCAGCCAAATATCTTGAATTAGAATTAACCGAAACGACGCTTATGAAAGATATCGATGTAACGATACATCGATTAGACCAACTAAAAGCCTTAGGTGTTTCGATTTCCCTTGATGATTTTGGTACAGGATATTCTTCGATGAGTTACTTATGCAAACTCAATATAGATCGCATTAAGTTAGACCGTAGCTTCATTCGCTTTATCCCTGAAAGTAAGGATGATGTAATCACAGTAAATGCCATTATTTCACTCGCCAACAACCTCAATTTTAAAATTACAGCAGAAGGCATAGAAACGTTAGAGCAAAAGTTATTTATTGATTCGACAATTGTTGATTCAGTACAAGGCTTTTATTACAGTAAAGCCGTCACTGCCGCTAATTTTGAGTTACTGTTACAGCAGCCCAGTGTATTACTTCAAAAGGTTCATTAATAGCTAACCAACTTCCATTTCTCGTCAATGTGCCAATAAGTCACATTATGATTTCCAGTTAAACCCTATATTCTGAGGTAGCTTGGATATATCTTCATTGAATGTCTGCAAGGGCAACGGTAGGATATAGACCCGATACGTAATGATACCAAGCAGATATACTTAATTTTATTGAAATGTTTTACAATCCTAGCAAGTGTCATTTATAGATAGAGTGACTCCTAGTTTGAGGTAATCAAGCAAACTTTCTTAGCTGGAACATAACATGGAACATAGAAATCACCATAACTATAGTACTTAAGGATGGTCAGCTATGTATTACTACAGGCACACTCTGAGGTAGTAAAATAATCACAGCTGTATTTCAGCAACTGGTTAATGCCTTATATTTTAAAATGAATATTACTGAATAAGTAATGAGTCTTCGAGGCTATTGGAGTGACAAGTGCCGACATTGAAATCTAAACCTTATAGTCTCAGTGAATTAGATGAGATAAATGAGCTAATCATACCGTTAAAAGCACTGGCAGACAGAGAGCGTGCGGCTATTTATGGTTTGACGGGTATGGTTTACACACCCTATATCGATGACTATATGCAGGCCAGTATAAAGAAAGCCGAAATACTTACTTGTTTAAAAAGGCAAGGTTTATTGGCCTTGTCTGAGGTCGAGGTAATTAGCACAGCATTAGATTTATTGTATAAAAGAGCCAAAAATAATACGGTTGTTGAATATGATGGTCATTCTTATCAGCGCCGATTCTCACCACTAAAGTTAAGTAAGTCAGGTAAGGTTGTTCGCACATGGGCAAAATTTTGGCTTTTACAATCGGCGAGTGGCAGGGTGGACCCTGCGTGGGAGTCCGAGGTACGAGAGATTTGGCCAAGGTATTTTGTAATTAAAGGGGATGATATTTAGAGTGCAATTATACTACTCTATTATTTTCCGGTGAGCTGGTTACTTCGTCTGAATTCTTGAACTAAGTTTAAAGCCACTATTTCTATATTGCTGTGGCGTTTTTTTAAATAGCTTTTTAAAGGCGTAAATAAAAGATGAATCGGCATTATAACCAACGTTGAATGCTATTTCTTGCACTGAAAGCGACGTTTCAAGTAGGTTTAATGATGAAACTAATCTAAGGTGTTGGCGCCACAGCGGAAAGCTCATGCCGAGCTCTTTGGTGAATAACCTTGATAATGTTCTTTCTGATGCCCCTACCTGCTTTGCCCAATCAGACAGTTTTGTCGTTAATTTCGGGTTGTCCATTAAGGCGTTGAAAATACTCATTAGTCTCCTGTCACTTGGTAGCAGCAATGCCATATCGTAACACTCACCAGCATGGATTTGATCACTAAGTACTGTCAGTAATGCAGATACTACAGTGTTTGCAGTATTTGATTCCGTAACTGAATCTTTTATCTGTAGCAATAGCTCTCTTAAAAAGGGGCTGACTGATACTGCTTTGGTTTGCAGTGGAAACAGATTATTCATTTCAGGGTTTAAATAAATACCAATAAACTGAGTATCTGTCATAACAAATGACTCATGATCGGTATTTGCTGGAATAAATAACATACCGCTGTTTGGCACAATAAATTGAGTATCAGCCACTTTGGTTTGTAGAATGCCTTGAAAAGGAAAAATGATTTGGTGCCAAGGGTGCTTATGCCACTCATCGACATAACCTTTAGGCATAGCAATGACTTTAGCCATAGCTTGGAGATTAGCCTGCTCACTTATTAAGGTATTGGCTGATTTAACATGGCGGGTTGTCATTGTTTATTGTCTTAATGTAGATATTGATGCGCTGATGGCAATGCTAACATAGCTTATTAGTTAGTCAATATGACAGATAACATGAAGGTGATAATCAATGCAGATACATTTTATAATCCATGAAACCTATGAAGGCCCAGGAGCATTATTAAGTTGGGCGAATAAACATGGTTATGTCGTCACTTGTACAAGAGTATATTTGCAAGAGAGCTTACCTGAAGATATTCAATCGATTGATTTATTGATTGTATTAGGGGGCCCGCAATGTCCAGCTACCACGCTAGAAGAATGTCATTATTTTAATGCGGAAAAAGAAATAAGCTTTATTCGTCGCTGTGTTGAAACCGATAAAGCTGTTATGGGCGTCTGTTTAGGTGCGCAACTTATTGGTGAAGCACTTGGTGCACCCTTTGAACAAAGTCCACACAAGGAAATAGGTTACTTTCCGATAAAGTTGACTGAATCTGGGAGGGAACATGTTAACTTCTCACACTTTAATGCGACTGAAACTGTCGGTCATTGGCATAATGATATGCCGGGTTTGACGTCAACAAGTCGGGTACTTGCGAGCAGTGTGGGTTGTCCAAGACAGATAGTTGAATATTCGCCTTTGGTTTACGGTTTTCAGTGCCACTTAGAGTTTACGGCTGAATCGGTCACAGAATTAATTTCGGTATCAGCAGGTGAGTTTGAAAATATCGGTCATCATAATTATATACAAACCCCAGACAAGATAATGGTTAATAATAGTTTGTCTA
>Ga0209395_1004701_pt1 | contig 15842 bp, 10 predicted proteins | sample GOMGulsemesocosm_3_FD_184635 | JGI IMG/M metagenome (GOLD analysis project Ga0209395, IMG submission 184635) | Methane-oxidizing microbial communities from mesocosms in the Gulf of Mexico - GOM9D Gulf of Mexico (SPAdes) (version 2) | ecosystem: Environmental > Aquatic > Marine > Cold seeps... | reverse complement strand
CGCTGACCGCGCCATGCTGTTGTAAGGTGCTTTCTTGAACATCGAGTACTGAGGTCTTTATCGCATTTGAATAGGTCACAAACCCTGCCTCAAATACCGCCGATGAACCCGCCACCGTGGTCAGTTGTGAAGCCATTAGTCCGCCAGTGCACGACTCGGCGAAGGTAACGTGCTTGTTGGATTGTGTTAGCGCATCGACAAGGGCTTGTGCCATGGTGATTTTTCCCAAGCCAATAACGTGTGCGCCAAGCAAATCGAGTAATTTTTTCTGCCACAATGGCTTAATATCATGAGCCTGTTGATTATGCGAGGTGAGCTTGATGTCGATATTTGGCATGGCGGCGCGATAACCCAGCTCGACATTATCCGGCCAGTCGGGTAGTGATTTGTTGACCATTTCTTGAATGGTTGACTCGCCTAAACCAAACACGCCAAAGCGGCTAATGTCGGTGCTACTGTCGATAGCTTTGTGGCGACGGATATGAGGCAATATCTCATTGCCCATCATCGTCTTCAATTCTCTTGGTACGCCAGGAGTGGTATAAATAAGGCAATCATTGAGTTTGAGGAAAAAGCCAACCGCGCTACCGACTTCATTGGCGATAATATCGCAGCCTTGGGGCAGCATCGCCTGTTTCTTGTTAGGCTCATTAAGGGGGTAATTACGGCGCTCGCACCAGTCTTCAAGATGCGCCATCGCATCAAGGTGACAAACAATAGGCACGCCGGCGGCATTGCTAAGCGCTTGGGCGGTCATGTCATCGACGGTTGGCCCCAAGCCGCCGTTAACGATTAATATATCGGCGCGCTTTGATTGGGCGGCTAACTCCTCACTTAGTAAATCAAGATCATCTTTAACCGTGACACGGCGAGTGACTTCAAGGCCGAGCGTCGCCAGCTGCTCCGCGATAAATGCCGAGTTGCTATCGATAACATCGCCACACAATAATTCATTGCCAGTGAGTAATAATTCAACGGTGAGTTTGGTCATAGGGTTTGCCTTAAAATCAAGATATTGAGTCAGCTTTACTTGAGTGTATCAAATAAAAAAAACTACTGATATTAAATAGTAAAGTAATAGAGATAGGCGTACTATGGCGCCAATAATCACCACTAAAAACGAGTAAACAACATGGCGCAGAAAGCCACTATTTATAAAGCGGATATCAATTTAGCCAACATGGACTTGGGTATCTATTTAGATCAGTCGCTTACGGTTGCACAGCACCCGTCTGAAACGCTACAACGAATGATGCTACGCATTGTTGCGTGGGCGATGCATGCCAATGAACGTTTAGCTTTCTCAAAAGGTCTATGTGATGAAGACGAACCAGCGTTGTGGCAAGTGAGTTACAGCGATGAAATCGAGATGTGGATAGACCTTGGCTTACCCGATGAAAAACGTATTAAGAAAGGCAGCGTTCGTGGCCAACAGGCAGTGATATTGGCTTATGGCGAAAATGCGGCGACTCAATGGTGGAATCAGCAACAGAGCACCGCCAATAAATATAGCAACCTAAGCGTTTACATGGTTAGCGATGAAACGATGACCGCACTGGCTGATTTAGTAACCCGTACCATGCAGCTACAATTCTCAATTAGCGACGGTGAAATTTGGTTAAACTGTGGTGAGCAATCACTACTGCTTGATATCGCTACCTGGAAAGAAAGCGTTTAAGCAATACTAAGCCAACACTAGTCAATAACAAACTCGATGCTATCGACGCGGCCTGTGTTATCTAATGCCAGTAGTTGATAGCTTCCCGCTTGCGTAAAGTCATGCTGACTTTGCGTCAGCAACTCTCCATTTAGAAACCAACTGACCTGCTTATTATTGCCATCTGTCTTAAATTTTAACAGCAGTGATGAGCTATCGCGGCGGCGCACAAAATGCGTACCGGGTTTAATCGATATTATCTTCAGTGGCTGTTGTGCCACGATATTTTGCGCGGAGCAGGCGGGTGATAACTCAGGCAGCAATTGATTACGTCGCCAACCAGGCTTAAGCCAGCTTTCCAAGGACTGCGGCCATAATTGTTGCGTCATTGGCGTGGCTTCTGTACTGGCGCATAATACGGTGGCGCGCTTGCCGTTGGGCTCAATATAGTAATTGACACTATGTTGCGCCGGTTGCTGTGTTGATAGGGCAAGGGTAGGCGGTGCAAGGTGGTGATAGAGGTTCGTCTCAAATTCCCGATGACAGTTATGGCCTAGCGTTTGTGTTTGCAGTGACCCGCCTGGCCAGCAGGTTTGGGCTTGGCTAACAGTCGCTGGCATTACAGGTTGATATGTTTGTGGTAATTGACTGGCGATACGTAAAAATAATGGCAGCGCATGTTCACTGCCACTGTTGTGCGGGACAGGTTTCGCATCGGCGCGGCCAACCCACACGCCAATGATATAGGGGCCTGAAAATCCCACCACCCACGCATCCCTAAAACCATAGCTGGTACCGGTCTTCCAGCCGATGTTCGGCAGTGGACCCTGTGATGTGCTATTAAGGACGCGGCTTACTCGCCCCGGTAATTTTTGTTGGCGCAAGATGTTTTGAATGATCCACGCACTAGCTGGTTCTAATAAAAAACGTTGTTGGTGGGCATCATCAATGGAATACCGTGGCGTAACAGCCTGTCCTTGGTTAATTAAGCTAGAGTAGGCGCTAACTAACTTCTCTAGCCTAGTCCCAACGCCGCCTAGGATCAGCGACGCATTGGCGCTGGCATCAGCAGGCCAGTGTAACGTTAAGCCGCCGTTGTTCAAGCGCGCAGCCAAGGCTGTGGCACCGCTGTGATTTAAGACCTGCAATACCGGAATATTAAGGCTGCGTAACAAGGCTTGTTTCACGCTTACGGGGCCAGAGAAACCACCACTGAAATTGTGCGGGCGGTAGCTGCCTTTGATTAATGGCACATCTTGCAGCAAGGAGTTTTCGTGGATCAATCCTTGCTCAATGGCTGCGCCATAGACAAAGGGTTTAAGGGTCGAACCTGGCGAGCGAATGGCACGGATCATATCGACCTGTCCGGCGCGCTCCTTATCATTAAAATTTGCCGAGCCAAGATAAGCGATTACTTCGCCGCTGTGAGCGTGCATTACCATCGCCGCCGCCGAGGCTTTATTGGGCAGGGATAACACATAGGCGCTCAGCCGATGCTCTAACTGTTCTTGTAAGTCGCCATCGATAAACGTTTGAATATGCGCCTTGGGTTGGCGCTGTTTAAGTCTTCTGGCGAGAATAGGGGCGAGGCGCGGATTGGGGAAATAGTCGGCGTAGATAGGTTCTTCTACTAGCGTCGCAATGAGCTCATCGTCCCATACATTAAACGTCTCGAGGCGCTTGAGTAACTTATTGCGCGCGTTAAAGGCGCGGCTTGGGTAGCGGTCAGGGCGATAGCGACTGGGAGATTGGGGTAGTACCGCCAGTAACGCCGCTTCGCTAGGCGTGAGCTCTAGCGCGCTCTTATCAAAATAGACATAGCTGGCGGCTTCAATGCCTTCGATAGGACCACCAAAGGGTGCGATGTTGAGATAGAAATTTAAGATTTGTGTCTTATCAAAACGCCATTCGAGTTGCAGGGCGCGCAACATCTGAGTGATTTTTCCGCCGATAGTACGCCGGTTCGGGTGAAGTAAGCGCGCCACTTGCATCGTAATGGTGGAGCCACCAGATACAGCTTTCTGATAATAAATCGCCTGACCAACCGCCCGCAGCATCGCAAAGGGATTAACCCCCGGGTGATAATAATAGTAGCGGTCTTCGTAGTTAAACAACGCCTCGAGATAGTAGGGACTGACCTTGTCCACCGTGGTTGGATAGCGCCACACCCCCTGTGAGTTAGCAAAGGCGCGTAGGGGGCGACCAGAGCTGTCGCTAACAACGGTGGCTTGATCGTTAAGCTTAGATAGATTGGGGGGCAATGCCCAATCAAGTATTAATAGAGTGATGACGAGGAATATGGCCAGCGCCGCCATCAATTTAAACTTCATTTTACCTGTACTTGGTGGCTTTGGCTGCCTACCGCACGAATATCATCACGATACATAGATTCACCCATCACCGGTGGTAACTGGTAAACACCGGGCGTAACGGCTTGCACGATATAGAACAGCTCAGTGGCGCGGCGATAATTGACACTAACCGCCGCTATGTAGCGGTCATCGCGAACCCCTTGATAGTCGATGTTGTAGTTTGAGATGCGTTGATTAAGGGTCTTACCGTCGATGGTTAGCTGATAAAGGTCGAGCTGTTCACTTAAGTCGCCCCGTTCAATTTCAAAGCCGGCGGGAAGTAGGTCAACCACCATAATATCTTTGAGGTTATCTTGCAGGCTTTGGACATTGATACGGACGAGTAACCGCTGGCCACTAGTGACCTGCGCCACATTAACCAGCTTACCCTGCATATCATAGTAATCGCGGCGAATGGTTAGTCCTTCCTCTTGCTGCGTTGGAGGCTGTACCGGATAGCCTTGGTTGACGGTATTAATGTAAAGCGCCTGCGCGGAATCATTGGTAATACTCGTTTGATTGATTAGGTTGCCATCGACGCGATAAAAGGCGCTCATGGCGTCGGGGCCGCTAAAGGTTGCATCGGCGACGGCCAACTGATAATCAAACGGCGAATCAAAATGCTTGGCCAACTGAGCATCGGCTAATACCAGCGCCAATCGCTCTTGGGTGCTAAACCATTGGCGGCTTTGTAGCTGTTTCCATAAGTCAAAACTCAGTTGCTGTGCCCAACTCGCCGCTACGTTATTGTTGAGTAACAGACTAATAATCATTGCATTGTCGCGCACTTTGCTACCGTATGTCGGATCGTAATGCGATTGATAGTTCATCTTCATTGCGCTGTTGATTAATGAGGTACTACGCTCGCTATCCCCCATCACTTTAAAGGCGATGGCGAGCTGCACCACTGGCAAGGGAGAGCGGCTGTGACGCAAGGACTTTAACAGCTGGCGCATGTGGCTTTGGTTAGCGCGACCTAATTTTGCCAGCACCAAGGCTGAATAAGCACGAGTCGAAAATCGATAATACGCTCCTTCATCAGTTGAGAAATTAGCGCGGCGTAAATAATAGCTTAAGCGCTTGAGCAGTTTTTCGAGTTTGGCCTGTTCAACATAAACCCCATTTTGTTGCGCCTGCAATAACACTTGCGCGCCATAGGCACTGAGCCATGGATGTTCGCGGCCATCGCTATGCCACAGGCTTAGTGCACCATTATAGGTTTGAAGGCTAAGGATACGCTTGATACCATCATTGATTAAGGTATCACGATTAATATGACTGAGTTGTTCACCAAGCTGCTGTTGGGTCTTGGGCGGCAGCACTAGCCATGGATAGAGGCGGCTACTGGTTTGTTCAAGACAACCCAATGGGAATTGATAGAGCCCGTTGATATGGCTGGTCAGATCAAATTGCGCGCGGCTGGCAATGCTGATGCTCGATTGGGTTTGTGGATTCCACTGCGGTGCGTCTAACGAAAACTGATGCGTTTGGTTGGGGTCTAATAATAGGGTCTTGGCGATGCGCTGAGCCGGATAAGCGGGACGCACGGCAATTGACCATTGACGCTTGATGGCGAGGTTATCACCATCAATATTGAGCTTAACTTGCGCTTGTGCTGTTACCTTCTTAGCGCTAATGGTTAACGGTAATGTGATTTTTTTACCTGGGGCGAGGGTCACTTGCTGTGACGCATTATCTAATTGTAGATCTTCTGCCGCGACTGTCACATCGAAGGTCATCGACGCATCCGTGGTGTTGGTTAAATCGAGCTTAAATTGCGCCATATCGCCGACGGCTAAGAAGCGAGGCATATTAATCTGGCTCACCAAATCGGCCGCCACGGTGAGTGGTTGGCTGGTACTGCCAAAACGTTGTTGATCGAAGGCGATGGCAAAGACTCGGAGCCTGCCATTGAAATAAGGCAATGGCAGTTCAAAATGGGCATTGCCGTCGTTATCTACAGTTTGTGGCTGCGATAGATAAGAGACAATTTGAATGCTAGATTGCGCCTGCTCACCGCCGCGCGCTAACTCGGCGCCGCCGCCCCACAGTACCTTGGCCTTGTCGAGTTGGTTTGGGGCGATAATTTGGCTAAAGTTATCTTCAATGCTGACGCCATATTGGCGTTTGGCAAAGAAATGGCTCAGTGGATCTGGGGTTTTAAATTGATGAAGGCTTAAGATACCGACATCCACCGCAGCTAAGACAACCTGACTGGTGGCGCTGGCATTGGCGATATTAACACTCAGTGGTACCAACTTATCAGGCGTTACTTTTGTTGGCGCATTTATCGTGACGGCGAGCTCTCGTTGCGCGCGGTCTAACGGCAGATGAGCCAAGCCTAATGCCCGCTTTAATGGCGTTGTTTTACTCGAGGGGCTAATCAAATAAGCTGAGAGATAGACATCATGACGCTGCCAATCTTCAATCGCGATAGCGACGTTGTTTTGGCCTTTGTTGAGGGTAACTTGTTGTTGCCACAGTAACTTGTCCGATTCGATACGTAGCCAAGCCGTGCCAGCATAAGGGGCATCAATCTTGACCTGAGCACTGTCGCCCTGTTGATAGGATGCCTTGTCGAGCGCAATTTCTATCTGGTCGGGGCGCACCGAGTTGCCGTTATTCTCTGCCCAGCGCCAATACCAGCGCTCACCCGCTTCAAAAAATAGGCTCGCCTGGCTGTTATCGGCTAACGATTTGACCACCAATTGATATTTACCCCATTCAACCGGCACATTAATCTCAAGCGCCTGTTGATTATCGAGGCTAAGCTCCTGTTGCCATACCGGATAGACATCATTGCGCTCAAGACGCTGCCAACCTTCTTGTTCGCTGTGTTGCCAATAATATTCTTGATGGTGACGAACTAAACTGACCAACACCTCATCGCTGGCAAGCGCGCCGGTGATATCACTGCGTAATAGCTTAAAACCCACGCCTTGATTGCTGGCACTGGTGAGCGCTTTAAACTGCGGCTTAATACCAAGCATGCTCGCTTTTGGCCACCATAGTTGCTTGAACTTAGCGCTAACTTTTCGCCCGCCAGTCTCATACAAATAGGCATAACCCTCAATGCTAACGGCGTGACGTAGTTTACTCCACCGATCCTCAACGCTTAGCTCACCGAGACCCGTACTATCTAGGGTGATGTTGTCTATTTGATAGCTATTTAAGGTCCCCATGTCAGTGTGAGACCCAAAATAATAGCCGGGCAGGGCGTCAAGTGCGCTGTCGGTGGTTTTTAATTGCACCATGCCATCGACTTTATGCTCGCTGGCGGGCGCGCCATACAAGAAACGACCTTCGAGTGCTTGTTTGGCTATGCCACGATTTTGTAATGGCTCGGCCTGTTTAACGATATCTAGCTCCATGCGTTGGGGCATAAAGTCCTCAACATGGAATACCTTTTGGTAGACTTGCTCGCCAATGGTAAAACGCAATTCGTAGCGACCGGTGAGTGCGTCATTACCAAATTGATGGTTAAACTCAAGTAAGCCATCGGTAGCTTTTGTTAGGGTGTTGGCGATTTCATTGCCATTAGGATCGGTGAGGCTGGTGGGTAGTGGTAATGGCTTAACTTGCTTTCCGTCGCGATCGCGTAATAGTGCATAGTAGGTGATTGCTTCGCCGCGCCGGTATAGATCGCGTGGACCAAAGATAAATAGTTCTAACGCGCGGCTCTCAACACCATCAACGGAAAAATCGCTCAAATCCAGCGCTTTGCCGGCTGATAAACTGATTAGATTAAAGTTACTGTCCTTGGTTAAGGCGATAAGTCTTGGATCGAGATTTTTTGGCACCAAGACTTGGCCTAATTTATCGGTGACCAAACGGTTGGGCTCGCTTTTCTTATCTTTGCGATAGATAACCGCTTCTACATTGGCTGCTGGTGAGGCGGTGTTCTGCTCGATCACAGTAACCAAAAAGTTGTCTTTATATTCTCGAACCTCTACGCCAAGAGTCGATACATTGAAATAGGAAAATTGGTATTTTTGATATTGTCCGCCACTGCGTAAGACTGCCAGATACAAGCCTGGTTGCTTGAGTTCGCTAATATGACTGGTGCTTAGCACTTGCTTTGTCTTGTGATTCGTTGGCGCGCCAGTGTCATATTTTTGGGTGGTGATTAGCGTGGCATGATCCTCTAGTTCTTCTAGCGACCATGCGTAGCGAGTCGACGTTGGGTTATCATGCAAGAAATTAAGGTAATGCTGGGGTTTGACGCGATAATATTCAACATCGACCCAAGGAGTATTGACGACCATCACCGGCAGGCCATCACTAAAATCAGGGTTTAGAATCGAGCCTTGATGCAAGAACGTTGCGCCAGCGCTAATATCAGGACTGGTGAAGGTCTTTTGAGCACTGAGTGTTAATGATTGTTGATCGAAAGAGGGCACGCCTTTATCGATAACAATAGTGTATTGATGAGCGGGCTTGATATTAAGATAATAGGCATTGTTGCCCGCCTTGTCCAGTTGCCAAGCGCCATCTAGAGCGCCTTCTTTATTACGTAAATGGATAAATTGATTAAGATTGATGTGGCGATCAATCGGCTTGGTAAACATCACCCAAGCGGCAGGCTGTCCTTGGTATTCGCGAAAGCCACTATTGACCACATTAAAGTCTTTAATCGCACTAAAATCCTGGCTGATCACCGCTGAGGGTGTTGCTACTGCTTGCGGCACTTCGACCGACTCATTACCACAGGCGAACAGAAAACAGCATAAGGTCAATACTAAGAGTCGCTTCATCGAATTATTCCAAACTAAAATTTTGAGCATTATGGCGTATTTAAGGTTAATTGCTACTGAATAGTAACGGGTTAGTTTAACAGAACTGTTTATTATCTGATTGTCGGTATGCTGAGCCGTAAATATTCGCGATTGAGATTAGTTAACGGATTGCCTACTGGAATTAATAACGTAAATAGGCCATTGTCGGTGCATGTGAAGAGAACGTTAAAACTAAATAGTCAGGAGTAATCATCGAAATGGCATCTTCAACTTTATTTTATGTGCATGATCCCATGTGTAGTTGGTGTTGGGGGCATCGCCCTCAATGGCAGAAATTACAACAAAGATTACCAGACTCAGTCATGGTGAAAAATGTGGTTGGCGGCTTGGCACCGGACAGTAACGAGGCGATGCCACTAGATCAACAGCAAGCCATCGCTGGGTATTGGAAAAAGATCGAAGGGTTACTCGGTACATCATTTAATCATGAGTTTTGGCAGGAAAATATACCGCGCCGTTCGACTTATCCCGCTTGCCGCGCAGTCATCGCTGCGCGTTGGCAGGATGCAGAAGAGCAAATGATAGCGGCGATACAAGCGGCTTATTATTTAAAGGCCAAGAACCCATCGAACATCGACACCCATTTAGGCTTAGCCGCTGAACTGGGACTTGATAGTGAACAGTTTGAAACTGATCTTAGTTCACCGCAATTAGAAAAAGCCTTTGCCGACGAGTTACAGCTTGCTCGAAGCTTACCTATCAAAGGGTTTCCTTCAATGGTCTTGCAACATCAAGGTGAAATGCATGTGATACCTCTCGATTATAAAGATCACAGCGGCGCGCTAACGACCATATTAATGATCATTGGTGAACACCCGAAAAATAAAAATTATTTATACCAATTGCATTATTGAAGTGACCTATTTTGTAACGAGGATAAATGGAAGAGCGCAAGGCATTTATTTACGTATGTAGCTATTCTCCATAGAAAATAAATAACGCTGCTATCATTCATTTAGACCGTGAAAAATGATCAACTTGTTACTGCAATTGGTATTATACACGTGATCAATGGTAATGCAGATCTTCAGCAAGTTGAGAAGCGTGCCAAATGTTAGAACACTGAATACTTGATGTAAGCTTTAGCGAAGAATTAAGGGGGGGATTGCCAAACTGACTCCTCCTTGGCAATAACCAAAGAGGAGATAATTGCATTAGAATATGCTTTTAAGTGGCTTTATGAAATCAAAGAGATTGCGGGTCATACTATGACCAGACTCTACGGTTATTACCGTGCCCTCAATAGAGAAAGCACTCTTCGTGTCTTCGAACTTTGCCTTGGGTTTGACAACTATCTTTGTGACATTGGCAATTTCTTCCTTATAGTCAGCATCTTCTTTACATATCTTCGATAATGCTTCTAACGTTGAAATAGAACGTTCACCAGCATGACTTATTACCCATTCGCTTTTATAATTATCAGACTTAAGTGCCTCCTTGTTCGCCTTTATCATCTGTTTAAAGTCTTTCCACGAAACGTTAACGTCCAGCGCTGGATTGCCACAAGCAGATTTCACTTTAACGATTGCTTTAACTATCGACTCATCCACTGAGCGCATTGCCTTTTTCTCTTTAACGCTAGCGACTGCTGACGTCGATATGGCCGAAGCAATCACTGTCATCAAAATCAATTTTTTCATAATATAATTCCCTTTTAAATCTGATTAAAAAATATTGTAGAGCAGCTTGTAGCTTGTCTCTGGTATGTTTGGAACTTGGTCGCCAATCTCGAGCGTTAATGTTTTGCCATTCAATTGGGCATGGTGCTCTTCATTGTCATTTGAAAGCGATATTTTGATATTTGTTATCGACTTAACAGCGTCAGAATAATCACTATCAATCGCACATATCTTCTCCAACGCATTGAAATATGCAGCAGTTTTAGCCGGCGTTGTCTTTAGCCCTTTTTTAGAAAAATCTGACCAACTGATATTGAGTTTTACACGAGTATCACATGATTTTGAAAAACTTTTTTGAGCCGAACTGATAAGACTCTTTGCTTCAACTTTACTGATTGCTGTTAACTGGCGATCTAGGTATTCTTGCTTAACCTTACGCTCTTGGACGATATCAGCTTTTCCGCTATAAATAACTCTGGTAATTGAGTCATTATCTAAAAACACTTCAGAATATGGAATCGATGTTCCATTAATCATCGTTCTGTGACTATTGTTTTTAAAGTTTATATTATTCATGCCAGATAATTGGTATTGAACTCCCACACCGTCACTGTTTTTTACCTTTTTATATAATAACGAACTGTTATCATAGTCATGTTCAAAGCCCTTAAAACTGATGTAATAAAATCCTTTTTTTTCAGCTGGCGAAACAATAACTGTCGCTTTATATTCCGCTTCATAGCTCTTAAAAATTTTACTAGACTCAGCAGCGCTCACATACGATGAACACATCGCAATAAGCAAAAGGTTGAGCTTACTAATTTTCATATCATTTCCTTGACGCTAATCCTTAAAAATTAGCACTCTCTAATTTAGGGGGAAAACTATCTAGATAGAATCTACTTACTCTCGAAATTAAATAGACTATAAATAAATATAGCGCAATTTTTCCAACAAGAGATTTAAATTTAACATACACTTAATGTCGTGATGTAATATGTTGATATTTCAATTGATTTTGTGGCGTCAAAAACTCGGTTCGGGGAGCATGCATGACATGATGGCGGCATTGATCTGTTATATCAAAATAGTTCAGTTACTTTCATCAATTGAGCATTTTAAGTAACTGCTTCAGTCTAACGGTTCCTTCTCTTATTACCAGTCACAATAATTTTTAAAATCCTCGGTTACCGGTGCAAAGTATTACAGTTACTTTGCACAAACACTTTAGTGTCCCTGTGCAATAGCGTATTATCAGTGCCATTGTTCACCACCCTAAGCGACTCATGCCACAACAAATCAAGTTAACTCAATATAGTCACGGCGCTGGCTGCGGTTGTAAGATTGCACCGAACGTACTCGATACCATCTTAAAGACCGAATTAGCCAAGTTTAGCGATCCCACGCTGGTTGTCGGTAACAGCAGTAAAGATGATGCCGCCGTGGTCGATATTGGCAATGGCATGGGCATTATAAGCACCACCGATTTCTTTATGCCGATAGTGGATGATCCCTTTACGTTCGGGCGTATTGCGGCAACTAATGCGATTAGTGATATTTACGCGATGGGCGGCAAACCAATCATGGCAATTGCGATATTGGGTTGGCCGGTCAATTTATTAGCACCAGAGGTGGCGCAACAAGTTGTTGATGGTGGCCGAGCTGTGTGTCATGAGGCGGGCATTAGCCTAGCTGGTGGTCATAGTATCGACAGTCCTGAGCCGATCTTCGGTTTGGCGGTAACTGGCATCATTGAGTTGAGTAAGCTAAAGCAAAATAATAGCGCCAAAGCGGGATGTAAATTATACCTCACCAAGCCTTTAGGCGTCGGCATTCTGACCACTGCCCAAAAACAGCAAAAGCTACGTGATGATGATCAACACATTGCGATTGACGCGATGTGTAAACTCAATAATATCGGTCAGTCATTGGCGAAAATCGATGGCGTTGAAGCGCTGACGGATGTCACTGGTTTTGGCTTAGCTGGCCATCTAAGTGAGATTTGTTTAGGCAGCCAAGTTAAGGCGCAGGTCGAATTTGACCAATTACCCTTGCTAGAACACGTCGAGCACTATCGCCAACTCGGGTGTATCCCAGGCGGCAGCGGACGTAACTATGCCAGCTATCGCGAACTAATTAGCGAACTCACCGAGCAGCAGCAACAGATAGTATGCGATCCGCAAACCAGCGGTGGCTTACTCGTGGCTGTATCACCACACGCGTGTCGTGAAGTAGAAGCATTATTAGCGCAGCAGGGCTTATACAATCGCTCTATCGGCCAACTAGTTAGCAATGAGCAGCAAGACGCTGTGATAGAGGTAGGTTAACCGATGTTACCTATCATTGAAGCGAAACACTTTAGTCGTCTATTTTTAGAGAATGTCCCGATGATGGACATGCGCGCACCACTTGAATTTAATAAAGGTGCCTTCCCCAATACCGTTAGCCTGCCGCTGATGACTGATAGAGAGCGACAAAAAGTCGGTACCTGTTACAAGCGAGATGGTCAAGAAGCGGCGATTAAGCTCGGCCACCAACTGGTGAGAGGAGCAACCAAAGCCCAGCGCCTTGAACGCTGGCTCGAATTTTCCCAGCAACATCCTGACGGCTTGCTGTATTGTTTTCGCGGCGGCTTACGCTCGCAAACGGTGCAAACCTGGTTAGCTGATGCTGGCGTGAGCATGCCACGCATCGAAGGCGGGTATAAGGCGCTGCGTCAATTCTTACTTAATGAATTAGAGCGCCTGACCGAGAAATTTAATTTTGTGGTGGTGGCGGGTAACACCGGCAGCGCCAAGACCGTATTAATTAATCAAATAGCCAATAGTGTTGATCTAGAGGGGCTAGCTAATCATCGCGGATCAAGTTTTGGGCAACATATCACGCCTCAGCCGAGCCAAATCGATTTTGAAAACAATCTAACTATCGCACTCATGCGCGCCGAACAAGCGGGGCACACCACCATTGTGCTCGAAGATGAAAGTCAGCTGATTGGTCGCTGTGCCATGCCACATGTGTTTAGAGAGAAGCAGAATAATTCCCCAGTGATCGAACTGCAAGTGGAGTGTAGCGAGCGCCAAGCACAAATCCATCAAGAATATGTCACGGGCCAGTTAGTCAGCTTTTGTAAATTTTTAGGGCCAGACGAAGGTTTTGGTGCCTTTGCTAACTTCTTAAGCGGCAGCTTATTAAAGATTAGTCGCCGTCTGGGAGGGGAGCGATACAAGCAACTCAAACAGTGGATGGATAGTGCCTTGCAAGTGCACCAGGCAACGGGCGACACTCAAGCGCATTATGATTGGATAGCACCGTTACTCGACTGGTATTACGATCCTATGTATAGCTATCAGATTGAGAAAAAGCGAGACCGCGTGGTGTTTCAAGGTGACACGCAGCGTGTGCTCGACTACCTTAATAGCGAATCGTCGTAACAGACAATAGCGCTAGTCGAAATAGCCAAACCTGACCCGCTAAACAACTGTTGATTGATATAGCAGTACAGAGCGGGTGTAGGAAGATTCACACTTTAGGTATAATCATCTATCTGTAGGCTTGAACATTATGTTAACATTTGTCTATTCGCTACAAAACATACGCCACTGGGCGCTGTTGTAGCAATACCTACCCCATATTTGTCGTTTTTTTTTAATGGATTTTCACCTTAACATGCAATACTCACGCGTATTTATCGATGATATTAGTTATCAACTGGCTCCACGAATTATTTCTAGCGAAGAAATTGAAAATAGACTTGAGTCAGTCTACAAAGCCCTTCGTATTCCAAAAGGCCAACTTAAAGCCTTCACTGGCATAGAGCAACGTCGTTGGTGGAACGAAGGCTTTCGCTACTCTGACGGCGCTATTGCGGCGGCTAAAAAATGTCTCAATAAAACCAAGTTTGATATTAAGGATATTGGCGCGATTATTTATACCGGTGTGTGCCGCGAAGGTTACGAGCCCGCGACAGCCTGTCGAGTGGCATCCAAACTTGGCGCGACGAGCCATACTGTCATTCATGATATTAGCAATGCCTGTCTGGGTGCCTTGAATGGCATTATCGATATCGCCAATCGCATCGAACTCGGGCAGATCAAAGCGGGGCTGGTGGTTTCTTGTGAATCAGCTCATACCATCGTTGAAAGTAGCATCCAACATTTGTTAGATAATCCAACGATGGCTGTTTTTGCACAGACATTGGCCACGCTCACTGGTGGCTCAGGTGCGACAGCGATTTTGTTAACCGATGGTTCTTTTAAAAATGGCGAGGGGTATCAAGAACTCAAAGGTCACAAGTTGCTAACAGTGACCAGCCGAACATCCGCAGAAGACTTTGAAATATGTCATTGGGGCATGGAGCCCGTTTCCCCTGGGCTCTATAGAGAAGTGATGTCTACTGATGCGGCATTACTGCTTAAGAAAGGCATGGCGTTGGGTAATTTGACCTGGCAAGATTTTCTGGCTGACTCTGGTTGGCAAAGATCAGATGTCGACAAATTGATCTGTCATCAAATAGGCTCGGTTAATCGAAAGCACGTACTGCAACAGCTACAAATCAGTGAGCAACAGGACTTTATCACCTTTCCAACGCTTGGCAATATGGGCACCGTATCATTATCGGTGACCGCTGCTATCGCGACCGAGCAAGGTTTTTTGAAAAAGCATGATAAGGTCGCCTTTTTAGGCATTGGCAGTGGCTTAAGTTGCATCATGATGGGGCTTGAGTGGTAAGCCACATTACTTTTTATAGGACAACAACAACCCACTAGTAAATAAGGTAATAACTAGCAATAGCCACAGCCATGGTGGGTTGGCGGCGGTATTTAGATCAACTAATATCGCTGCACGTATGGTGACTAGCATCGCAGTGATACCAATGAGCGGAATAGCCCACAACGACCATCGTTCATTGCGCCTAAACGGGATTATCAGCAAGAGTATCAGGATTAGTGCCGTCAACAGCATTAAACTACCCGCCCCATTTAACATCGCTTGAAATAATATCTGTACTCCAGGTTCTAGCTCGTGCCATGCATAAGTCGTTGCCGCCGCATGATAGGGCATATAACTGTCGCGCACCGCGTAAACCAATCCACCCACCAACATCGGGGTAATAGCCACGCTATGACAAATCATGGCAGCTGTCTTTAAGCGAGTCATTTCTGGATTACCTTTATTTTACAATTCATTGTCTTATCCGGACGTTGGTGTTCTGGTGACGGGAATTATACGCCTAAATGAGCACAGAGTCCTAAGCTCAGAACTTATAATTTTTAGGCGCTTTGCAAGTACCAAACAGCTCATTGTGGAGTTTTACTATTCATCTGAAATTATATTGGACAGGCAAAAAATTATATCTGAGAGATCATAGAAAATTCAGCATACCACACAATGGATTTCATCATCTTTTGCCAAATTTAGC
>Ga0209395_1004699_pt1 | contig 15844 bp, 15 predicted proteins | sample GOMGulsemesocosm_3_FD_184635 | JGI IMG/M metagenome (GOLD analysis project Ga0209395, IMG submission 184635) | Methane-oxidizing microbial communities from mesocosms in the Gulf of Mexico - GOM9D Gulf of Mexico (SPAdes) (version 2) | ecosystem: Environmental > Aquatic > Marine > Cold seeps... | reverse complement strand
AGAAGCCATAAGTGATACTTGGCAATTGGTCGAGGTCGCAAAACGCTTGGGATACGAGAAACAGTTCTATTATAAAAAAGAAACCCATATTGAGGAAATCTATAATGAATATAGAAGGCATCATGAAGGGAAGAAACACAATATGGCACCTTTAGAGGTTTTAAAATCTCAGCCTGGAGCCATGTGGCCATATGTTGAAGGAAAATCAACCAAATGGCGATTCAATTCAAAATATGACCCAGCATGTACCAATGGGGAAGATTTTCATTTTTATGGGAAACCAGATGGGAAAGCAATTATTTGGCAACGTCCTTACGAACCTGCTGCCGAATCCCCAGATGCAGAGTACCCATATTGGTTATGTACAGGACGTGTTGTAGAACATTGGCATACAGGATCAATGACACGCCGAATTCCGGTACTTCATAAAGCAATGCCTCATGGCTATGTTGAATTGAATCCTGAAGACGCCAAGCGAATGCAAATTAGAACAGGCGATAAGGTGAAATTGACCACCAGACGTGGGGATATTATATTGCCTGCCTCTGTAAATGAAAGAGGCGTTCCGGCTCCAATGCAAGTGTTTGTCCCTTTCTTTGATGAGAATATGCTAATAAATGATATCACTTTAGATTCATTTTGTCCCATATCTAAAGAGCCAGATTATAAGAAATGTGCAGTTAAAGTAGAAAAGGCATAGACTATGAAAAGATTAGTTGTCATATCGTTGTTTACACTCTTATTTGCAGGGTTTATCGCAGTTTGGAATTATAGTTATCAAACGGGACGTGAAGAAGCTTATGTGCCCATTGAAACACAAAGTCATGTGGATTTAATTCCTTCTGAAACTGGAGTTTTTCAACGTTCAGAGTTTGCCTTAGATTACGCCAATATGCCAGTGGATGAAAATCACGAACGTACTTTAAAAACCTATTATAATAATAGGGCTTATCACGGCGCTCCGCCGAGTATCCCTCATCCAGTAAAAAATAAGCGAACTATGGGGGGCAATACCTGTTTGCAATGTCATCAAAATGGAGGCTTTGCAGCAAAATTTAATGCCTATGCCCCGGTGACACCGCATCCGGAGAAAGTGAATTGTAAACAATGTCATGTCGAACAGAATACACAAACACTTTTTAAAGGCACTAACTTTAATAAGATTTCAGTACCAGAGGTTGGAATAAATAATGCACTTCCTGGAAGTCCACCAGTGATACCACATCAAATTCAATTGCGTGAAAATTGTTTGGCTTGTCATGCAGGACCAAGTGCTCCAAAGGAAATAAGAGTGTCGCATCCCGAACGGATTAATTGTAGACAATGTCATGTTCCAAACAATAAAGTAGTTACAGATATAGGAATTTTTAAAAGAAACAGTAATGATAATGAATAAACAATATAGTCTAAGAATATTGGTTAGTGCTGTTTTATTTGCACTGGTATTTGTGTCATGTAAAGGGCATGAGGACGAATACCATAGTGTCATGGAGCGTATAGAAGCAGAAAGTGAAAATTACCATGGCGTCACCCTTTCATCAGAAAAATATTTAGAAGAGCTGCAAACCATAGAAATTACAGAGGGAGAGCATACCTTCTTAATTCCTGAACGTAAAAGTCAGATTAAATCTTATGCCTGTACCGAATGCCATTCAAAACCTTTAAAGGAATTACAGGATAATCATATAGGTAAAAAAGCGCATTGGGATATTGAAATTGTCCATGCGAATGAGGACATCATGAATTGTGCAACATGTCATAATACAAATGATCTGGATAACTTAAAAAGTTTGACCAATAAAAAAATTGATTTTAATAGGAGTTATAATTTATGCAGTCAATGTCATACCAAGCAATTTAGTGATTGGAAGGGTGGTGCGCATGGAAAAAATGTTGGTGGCTGGGCACCTCCAAGAGCTGCACTAACTTGTGTGAATTGTCATAACCCTCATAAGCCCCATTTTGAGTCGAGATGGCCAGCACGGTTTAATACTCAAAAAGTAAAAGAAAGAGAATAGTTGAAGCAATTCAATTGTGTAAGTAATAAGATTAGGTATGAGCGATAAAAGTAAAAAATGGTTTTCTTTAAATCTTAATAGTAAAACCAAACAAACAAAAGATTCCTGTGGCTGTGGAAGTACCACTGGTGGTTGCGGTTCTTCGGCAAGCCCTCACCATATTAGTGACGAAAAATTTGACGAGCAAGTGCTTACGGCTATTGGGGATGAAAAAAAGAAGGATGGTTTCGAACAGGTCTTTGATGTGAAAATGGATCGTCGTACTGCCTTTAAACAGCTTACAGCAAGTTTAATGATAGGCGCAGGCGCAGTGAGTACGTCTTGCAGTGTCATTGCAGGAGACGAAACTAAGGAGAAATCTCAAATTGATTGGGAAGAGCAATTCAAAGGGAATTATAAATTAATGACCGATAAAGAAAAGAATGGAACCGTAGATCGTTTAGTGCGCTCGTATCAGATTCGTACAGGAAAAACGGTAAGCATGTCTTCGCAAAATGCAGAAGAAAATGTCCTATTTGGATATGCTTTTAATATTTCGAAGTGCCAAGGTTATATGGATTGTGTGAGTGCCTGTGTCGAAGAGAATAATCAGGATAGAAATTCGCAAATGCAATACATTCGGATTCATGAAATGAAAGATGGGAATGGGTTTAACTTCAATGAAGCTGATGATAATTATTACCATGAAGTACCTGCAGAAGGACATTTTTATATGGGAACCCAATGTTTTCATTGTGATAACCCTCCTTGTGTAGAAGTATGTCCAGTACAGGCGACTTGGCGTGAAGATGATGGTTTAGTGGTTGTAGATTATGATTGGTGTGTAGGATGTCGCTATTGTATGGCCGCCTGTCCTTATGATGGGAGACGCTTTAACTGGAGTAAGCCGGAGGTCCCTGAAGAAGATGTAAATAAAAACCAGCATTATCTCGGTAACCGACTGAGAAAAAAGGGGGTTGTAGAGAAATGTACTTTCTGCGTGCAACGCTCAAGAGCAGGTGAAAACCCGGCCTGTGTGGATGCCTGTCCTACTGGAGCTCGTGTGTTTGGAAATTTGCTAGACCCTAACAGTACAATTCGTTGGGTCTTAGAGAATAAAAAGGTATTCAGATTGAAAGAAGATTTAGGGACAGAGCCTAAGTTCTGGTATTTTATGGATTAATCCAGTTGTCTATTATTCTGAAATTCAAGTGGTATAAAATGCGATATAACCAATAAATATATGGCATAAAATTAATGTAAATGGGACGATTAAAAGTTTTTGGAAGTTTAGTTAAAGATAGTATGGATACCATTACGCACGGGTCGAAAAAATACCACCTCTGGATGGCTTTTTTAACCTTCGTAATGCTTGTAGGGATGTACTGTTATTCAATTCAATTAGAACACGGCTTAAGTGTTACGGGTATGACCGATAGGGTGAGTTGGGGCTTATATATTTCAAATTTTACGTTTTTAGTAGGCGTAGCGGCTGCGGCGGTAATGTTGGTAATGCCAACCTATGTTTTAAAAGATATTGATTTTAAACAAGCTGTATTAATTGGAGAAGGCTTAGCTGTTGCAGCACTTATTATGTGTTTGGCTTTTGTGGTTGCAGATATGGGAGGACCATCTGTGCTTTGGCATATGCTTCCGGGAATTGGGGTGTTTAATTTTCCAAATTCCATGCTTACTTGGGATGTATTAGTCCTTAATGGCTATTTGTTTTTAAATATTAGTATCCCGTTTTATATCTTATATACCCGTTACCAAGGTAAAACACCTAATCCCAAAATATATATCCCAGGGGCCTTACTTTCTGTGTTTTGGGCCGTTGGAATCCACTTAGTAACAGCATTTTTATATCAGGGATTACAAGCACGCCCCTTCTGGAATAATGCACTTTTAGGACCACGGTTTTTGGCATCAGCATTTGCCGCAGGCCCCGCATTAATTATCTTAATATTGGCTATTATTAGAACCTTTACGGCATTCAAAATTGAAGATAAAACGATAAAAAAGATTGCTTTAGTAGTAACTGTTGCTGCTCAAATAAATTTAATCATGCTGGTTTCCGAATTGTTTAAAGAGTTTTATGCACCGACCCATCACAGTGAAAGTGCCTATTATTTATTCTTTGGATTGGATGGTAAAACAGCATTATTACCTTGGATTTGGACCTCAATATCAATGAATGTATTGGCTACGGTGATGTTGACTTTTCATAAACTTCGAAATAATTTTAAAGTGTTATTTTTTGCCTGTTTTATTCTATTTGTGGCCATTTGGATTGAAAAGGGCTTTGGTTTAATTGTTCCTGGATTTATCCCTGGTCCCTATGGTAAAATTGCTGAATATACCCCTACCGCTATTGAAGTTGGAGTCACTATTGGAATATGGGCCCTGGGTGCTTTTGTCTTTACTATTTTGGCGAAAACAGCTATCGGTATTGAATTGGGGAAATTACGTTATAAAAAATAATAGAAGGAACCGTTTAAAATAATAGCTTGTCTAAAAAGTATTTATAGATTGGCATAGAGCCTTACTTTTTAGACAAGCGATCTAATTAGAGTTATTTTGTTATTGACCTTCTTTAATATAGCCCCAACCCTCAGCCTGTTTCATGATGATCTCTAAGATCCCGTCAGGAACGGTTGTCACTCCAGAGATGAGTTGAGAGGTATCAATTTTATGTCTTTTCATGGTGCCTTGACAAACTACGAAAGACACATTGTCCTTTTTGGCAAGCGCTTCCATATCGACAGCTACTGTCGATTTGGCTTTGACAACCATATTGATGGAGCCAGAATACATTACAACTTCAAACTGTGATTCTGGATAGGCTTTGGCCATCAATTTCACGTGTCTCACAGTCGATTCATGTACTTTCACATTACTGCTGGTCACATCAAATATAATTTTCACCGGCGTTTTCTGAGCGGTCATATTCAATGCAAAGCCCAGTGCTAAGAGTAGCATTATATATTTTTTCATCGGATTAGTATTTTGGTTAATATATTATTCTCCAGCAAAAATATAGCCGCAGCCATGTTCTTGAGCTCTACCTAATGCCCAAACCCCCGATGGAACAACTTGAATTCCCGGTAAAACAGCGCTTATCCAATCATTATAGACTTCGGTTGGGTCTAGATTCATTTTTTGAGCTACGGCATTACTATATACTTTGGTTGCTAAATCACAAGCACAAAAAAGAGCGCCACGTTCCTGTAGTCGTTTAATGCCGTCTATGCCTGGTAATGGGAAATCTCCTTCTCTCGGTTCGTAATAAGGGTTCCGCAGTGAGGCAACACCTGTAGCATTGTCCTTTATGTCAAAGACTTCACCCAGATTGTATTTTTCCCATACGCGATTTTCCAGAGCAATCGGAAGTGCCGAGTGTCTTAAAACGGTCATTGCAGTAATATCACTATCCGGAGACCCAGTGCCATTATTGGTTAAATAGAAAGCCCAATTCCAAATAATCGGGAATCCACCATGTGGTGTAGAACCATCGTATACAATGCGATGTTTTCCTTTGATATTTTCAAACCATGCTTCGGCTTCACCCATTTCAGCGGCACTAAATTCGGGTAATTTGGCATAGGCGGGACTTGTAAAAAGAGCTAAGCTACTTGCAGTAGCGCCTAAGGCTAAAGCGCCTAAAAAGCTCCGTCTTGATTTAAGAGTATTAGAATCCATATAAATAAAATTTAAATTAGTCTATTTTAATGGGGCTGCTAATAATTTAAAAAAGGGAGATATAAATATAATGAATTTAAAGCAGACCTCAAATTAATAGGCTTACATTCAGGAGTTTGATGTATGGTATAGGTTTATTTGGTTTTTGTAATGCCGTAATTGAGTTTGTAATAGGCCATTATTGGCTGGAAAGGTCCTAGTTGATGTTGGAGTATGGAAAAATCGTCTAAATATGGGGGATAAGGTGTGGATACAGGCTTTCTTTGAAGATCGGGAAAATCTTTTTCAGAATTAGGTTTTGAAGGCCGTTGTTGTTGATTGATAAATCCGGCGACGTCATAAGCTTCTTCATCGGTTAATGTTGGGTTGTCAAAAGTTGCGCCATAAGGCATATTAGATTTGATAAATTGTGCAGCCGTAATCACACGATTCATACCAGCCCCGTTATTAAAGGAATCATCGCCCCATAAAGGTGGGTATTGGTAGACTAGAGAATTATTAAATAGCTGGCCTTGTCCATCTTTACCATGGCAGGCCGAGCAAATACTGGCAAAAGTTTGCGCTCCATTATCTAGATTAACAGCGCGCTCAGGAATAGTGATAGCAGTAAACCCACGGCCTTCAAATTTTCCTTTGGATTCGGCAAAAGTTCCTAGCCAATCCATATATTTAATTAAGGCCTGCATTTCACGATTATCTTCGGGCATCATTTTGCCGTTCATACTGCGTTCCATACATCCATTAATGCGTTCAGCGATGGTGCCCATCTTATTTTCTCTACCGCGAAACTGTGGAAAACGATCTACAACGCCAATCAAAGGGGCCGAATAGGGCTTGGTTCCTGCATATAAATGGCAATTATTACAGGACAAATTATTCCCTGCATATACCATCGTTGAGTCGCCGTTCTTTGGTCCTAAATATTTAGGTGTGTTTTTGAAAAGTTCAAAACCATACTTTATTTCCCGGTTTAATGGAGAATTATCCAGCATCGAAATTGACCTTGTTATTGGAAAGGCATTAAAATAATCGGTTTCAGAAATTAAACTGTCGTTTTGAAAAACACCATAATTTGCACAGAGAAATGCCCCTACAAGTAAAATGATAAATGCACCAAAGATCACAATCCTATTCGTAATCTTTTTTAAACGCTTAATAAACGCTTTATTCTTAATGGTTTCTGGTTTTGTTAGCATTTTAGAGTAGTGCTTAATAATTTGTGAATGTGTTGATACACAGATTATAAAGATATTAAAAATGATTTATATGCCAGGATTATTTTAAATATAAATGAGGTGAAATTTATAAGTCTAAAGTAAGGTGTGATACATATCTATACAAAAAAAGACTGATTGGTAATATTAACAAGACCTTATAGCTGTCATGTTATATTTTTTGAGTTATTTGCAGAGACTAATTAAACCAGATAAAATTGTCATGCAAGCGGCAGGATTGAATTAATGATGAGCAAAGCTTATTTTCAATCCATAATAGCTGTTTATGACCGATTAAAAAGAATAAATATAAACAGATGAAGAACCTTGTTTTTATAGCTGCATTTTTTTTAAGCCTTGTGGCATCTTCTCAAATTTTTAACCCTGTATCGTGGGAATTTGAATCCAATAAAATAACAGATAGTGAATACGAATTAGTATTTACGGCCAATATTGATCAACATTGGGCGGTATATTCCCAGTTTTTAGATGAAGGCGGACCGATTCCAACAGGATTTACCTTCGAAGAAAATGAGGATTATTCATTGATTGGAGCCGTTGTTGAAAGTGATGAGAATAAAGTGACTAAGCACGATCCTGTATTTGAAATGACCGTGTCTAAGTTTTATGATAAGGCCGTATTTAAACAACGTGTAAAGTTAAATAACAATGGTGGGACTATTATAGGAAGTCTTGAATTTATGACCTGTGATGATGAGCGCTGTTTAGCTCCTGCTGAGGTGGATTTTGAGTTTAATTTAGGGGAAGAACAACCTGTACTTGGTGAAGTTGATGGGCTGTCGCAAATTTTTGATCCCGTAAAATGGTCGACATCGGTAGAGAAAATTTCAGAGACCAGTTATAAATTAATTTCTAAAGCGATTATAGATTCTGGGTGGCATGTGTATTCACAAAAGGTACCAGAGGAAGAGCTCGGACCAATTCCCACGACTTTTACTTATGAGGATGACAATGGAGCCGTAAAAATTATTGGAAATACGTCTGAAGAAGAAGGTCATACGGTAAATGATCCTGTTTTTGGAATGGTTATTAAGTATTTTGAAAATGCTGCAGAATTCGAACAGCTTATTGAAGTTTCAGGAGATGTGAATACTGTAAGAGGGATGGTTGAATTCATGGTTTGCGATGATGAAAGGTGTTTGGCACCTGCTGAAATCGATCTTGTTTTTAATCTTTCGGGTAAAAGTTTAGATGTTACTGCTTCTGAGGCCGTCTCTGCATTCAATGATATTGGAAATGACGAAGACTCAGAATCCAATTCTAACCGAGGGCTATGGGGAATCTTTTTTATTGCCTTTATATCAGGTTTTGCTGCATTGTTGACTCCATGTGTATTTCCGATGATTCCAATGACGGTGAGTTTCTTTACCAAACAAAGTAAAAATAAAGCAGCAGGGATTAAAAATGCCATTATTTACGGGATTTGTATCATCGTAATTTATGTGTTATTAGGAAGCGCAGTTACAGGGATATTTGGAGCTGACGCATTAAATGCTTTGGCAACTAATGTTTGGTTCAATATAATTTTCTTTTTATTATTAGTTGTATTTGCTGTTTCATTTTTGGGAGCTTTCGAAATTATGTTACCGAACTCTTGGGCAAACAAGGTGGATTCTCAAGCCGACAGAGGTGGTTTAATTGGGATCTTCTTTATGGCTTTGGCCTTAGCTATTGTATCATTTTCTTGTACCGGACCAATCGTTGGTACCTTATTGGTAGAAGCAGCCTCTAAAGGCGGACTAGCACCTATTATTGGGATGTTAGGGTTTTCCTTAGCAATCGCACTGCCATTTGCGCTTTTTGCGGCCTTCCCAGGATGGTTGAATTCATTGCCTAAATCTGGTGGCTGGCTCAATACTGTAAAAGTGGTTTTGGGATTCCTAGAATTAGCATTGGCATTTAAATTTTTATCTCAAGCCGATTTAGTTTTAGACTTGCATATATTAGAACGTGAAGTGTTTTTAGCCATTTGGATAGCAATTTTTGGAGCCTTAGCCTTTTATTTATTTGGTAAAATTCAATTGCCACACGATTCACCTATAACTCATATTTCCGTGGGGAGATTGAGTTTAGGATTAGTTGTGATGTCATTTACCATCTATATGATTCCAGGACTATGGGGGGCGCCATTAAATTTAATTAGTGCATTTCCTCCGCCACAACACTATAGTGAGTCCCCTTATGGTGTAGGCTTCTCAAGGATGAGTGGAGGAGTGATGACTAATCATGATGATTTGCCTGAGGGCGCACATTTAATGGCGCCACATGATATCCTTGCTTTTAATGATTATTATAAAGGCTTGGCTTATGCTAAAAAAGTGAACAAGCCTGTAATGATCGATTTTACGGGAAAAGCCTGTGTGAATTGTAGAAAAATGGAACAAAATGTATGGGTTAAAGACAAAGTTTTGAATATCTTAAAAGGCGATGTCGTATTAATTTCTTTATATGTCGATGATAAACGTAAGTTGGCAGAGAGTGAGATTGTAGACTCGAAATTAAGGCCGGGTAAAAAATTAAAATACATCGGCCAGAAGTGGAGTGAATTACAAACGATTAAATACAAAACCAATTCACAACCTTATTATGTGCTTATGGATCATAATGAGGAAAATTTAATTAGGCCTATAGCATATACGCCTGATGTTGATGAATTTCATGCATGGCTTGAAAAAGGGGTGTCAAAATTCAAATAATTACGTAGCTTTGGAGGAACTCAAATCACATAATTATGCTTGAAAATGTTTGGTTTAATATAGAGTATGGTATCAACCATGTCCTCGATATTAATGGTTATGATCACGTCCTCTTTTTAATGGTACTTACGGTGCCCTATCTTTTTAAAGACTGGAAACGCGTATTGATATTAGTCTCTACTTTTACACTTGGGCATACTGCTTCCTTGGTACTAGCCGCCTATAATGTGGTGAGCATTAATGGAAGTCTCGTGGAGTTTTTGATTCCGATTACCATTTTAATAGTCGCCGTTTACAATGTGTTTACCGCAGGAAAAAAAGCTAAAGAACAAAAAATAGGAATTTTATTTATTTCCACTTTGTTTTTTGGAGTAATCCACGGATTGGGCTTCGCCAGAGAGTTTAAAATGTTTATTGGGAAATCGGAAAGTAAATTAGAACCGCTTTTGGAATTTGCATTGGGGATTGAGATCGCACAAATCATCATCGTTTTTGTGGTCTTGTTCATTGGTTTTATTGGTCAAACCATTTTTAGATTTTCAAAACGCGACTGGATGATGGTAATTTCTGCGATTGTCGTAGGACTCGTGATTCCAATGCTTATACAAAGTAATTTTTTATAAAATTGACTAAAGATTAAAGTCTGCGAAACGCAGTTTGTCTCTGATTTGTTTTAGTAATTATTATTTTTGGTTCGAAAAGTGAAAGTTATCATAAATCAAGAGCCGACTGTTGTAAATAAAATAGGAATCTTCTATCTTCGTTAGTATAGTAACCCAATGCGCTTTATTTCTTTTAAAAGTGATAGATTTGTATTTTCTAAATATAAATTTTAGTTTATAATGTCAGAACAAAAACAACTTAAATACGATAAGGCTTATTTGAGAATTGCAAAGGAATGGGGACAGCTTTCCTATTGCGAGCGTAAGCAAGTTGGTGCGATTATAGTAAAAGACCGAATGATAATTTCCGATGGTTATAATGGAACACCGACGGGATTCGAAAATTTCTGCGAAGATGATGAAGGCTATACAAAATGGTATGTTTTACATGCTGAGGCCAATGCCATTTCTAAGGTAGCATCATCGACACAATCTTGTAAAGGGGCGACATTGTATATTACCCTTTCACCTTGTAAAGAGTGTAGTAAATTAATTCATCAATCTGGAATTGTACGTGTCGTATATGGAAAAGCCTATAAAGATGATTCGGGCTTGAAATTTTTAGAAAAAGCGGGAATAGAAGTTAAACATGTTAGCAATTTAAAATAATGCATATTCAAAAAAAATATTTACCATTGATTGTTGGTGTTGCAATAGCGGCAGGTATTTTTATTGGTGGAAAGTTGAGTTTTGCAGATAAGTCTGATCGCTTATTTTCTTCGAATTCTAAAAAAGATAAACTCAACAGGCTTATTGATTATATAGATCATGAATATGTCGATGATATCAATACAGACAGTATTGTAGATGTGACCGTTAATAGTATACTGGATAACCTAGATCCGCATTCAACCTATATCCCTAAAAGAGATCTTCAAAAAGTCACCGATAATATGAAAGGTGATTTTGTCGGAATTGGCGTGAGTTTTTATACCTATAAAGATACGGTAACCGTCATTAGGGCTCTTGAAGGTGGGCCTAGTATAAAGGCTGGGATTAAGGGAGGAGATAGAATCGTCGTCGCTAATGGGGAATCTATTTTCGGGCCAGGTTGGACTAACGATTCGGTAGTAAAAAGGCTGAAAGGCGAAAAGAATACAAAGGTCAAATTAAAAATATATAGACACGGAGTGTCCGATTTGTTAGAATTCAAAGTGAGGCGAGGTGAGGTACCTATTAAAAGTGTTGATGCGGCCTATATGCTTTCAAATAACTTGGGCTATATTAAAATAAATCGATTTGCCGAGTCCACGTATAAAGAATTTAAAAAAGGCTTAACTGAGCTTCAGGATAATGGTGCTACAAAATTGGTGCTGGATTTGCGTGATAATCCTGGAGGGTTTTTAAATATTGCCGAACGGATTGCTGATGAGTTTTTAGAAGATAAGAAGCTTATCTTATTCACTAAAAACAAAAAAGGCAAAATTGAAAAAAGTTTTGCAACAGCTAAAGGAAGTTTTGAAGACGGAGAGGTTTATGTTTTGATAAACGAGGGTTCTGCTTCTGCCAGTGAAATAATAGCCGGAGCATTGCAGGATAATGATAAAGGAACTATTGTTGGACGTAGATCTTATGGAAAAGGTTTGGTTCAGCGAGAAATGGCCTTAGGAGATGGAAGTGCTGTGAGACTGACCGTGTCACGTTATTATACACCAACAGGACGATCTATCCAACGATCGTATGAAAACGGAAATAAAGATTATTATCACGAGTATTATAAACGTATTGATAATGGGGAACTCTCCAATGCAGATAATATTGAGGTTGCCGATTCTCTTAAGTTTACCACGCCAAAGGGTAAAATCGTATATGGCGGTGGTGGTATAATTCCAGATGAATTTGTTTCCATTAACCAAAAAATGGAAAACCAAACGGTTAATTATATTCGGAACTCTGGGATTATGGAGTATTTTGTTTTTGAAGAATTAGATAAGGATCGCAGTGTTTTTGAAGATATTACCAAGCAAGAGTTTATTCAAAACTATAGGATGAGTGATGCCGATTTAAAAAGATTTGAAAGCTATTATAACGCTAGAATGCGACGCTATAAGATTAGTATCATAGCCTATAGTGCTGAGGTGAAGTTATATCTTAAAGCTAAAATGGCTGAGCAATTATTTGGAAGTGAAGCATATTCTCAAGTGCTTAATAGTAATGATAATATGTTAGAGCGTGTAAAGGAGCTAGTAGGCTCTGATACCTATTAAAAATCACTTCGCAATAGAGTCGTGTACTTTGGTGTGTTTGCCATTATTCCACTGTGTTAAAATATCGGTGGCCACATGAGCACCACTTCCAGAACACATGGCAAATTGACTTCTCCAACCCGCTAGAGTTCCTGCGACATATAAATTGGTATCCACCAAATGATCAATGTTCTTTAACCAAATTCTATCTTTTTCTGGAACAGCTCTCGGATGAGCTTCAGTATAGTTTTCTAGTCCTTTAATGTGTAGGGAATTTGTATAACCAACAGCTATTACCACCGTTTTTGAGTAATGAGACGCTTTATTTGTTAAGACGGTATAGTGGTCATTCTCTTTGGTAATCGCCTTGACCTTTTCGTTTTCAATTTGTGTAATATGCGGGTATAATTTTGATAATTGTGCCGTTCCACTTTCCAAAATTGAAGCTCCGGTGGTCCCTGGAGTTAGTCCTAAAACATTATTAAATAAGGCGTTTTGAAGATGTGAGGATTTTTGGTGGCTAATGATAGCAATATGCTTATTAGCAACATAAGGACGAGCGTGAGCAGAGCCTAAGACTAAGGCACAAGACATGCCAGCAGCACCGGCTCCTATAATTAAAACATCATGCATTAGCGTTTCTTTTTAACAGTCTTTTCAATAGATTTCGAAACGCGTAATATGGTCAATAGTAAAATTGCGCAAAGGCCAGCAATTACCGTTATTACCGCAACAATACTGTCCTCACCTAAAGGGGCGTTGAAATCTATTTGCGTGAAATTAAAAATGATGAAAATCGCGGCAATGGCACTGAGGATATATGTAAATGCTTTCATGAGTATGTGAATTTCTTAATTATAATAAGGCTTTTATGTTTGTTGTAAATAACTTGACAGCAATAGCTAGTAATATGACACCAAATACTTTACGGATAATACTAATCCCATTTTTACCAATGAATCGTTCTATTTTTGCCGAGGTTTTTAATACTAAATAAATTAAAACAACATTTAATATTACGGCAATAATGATATTTTCAATTCTAAATTCGGCTCTTAATGATAAGAGTGTTGTTAAACTTCCTGGTCCAGCAATTAAAGGGAAAGCTAAGGGAAATATTGATGCTGTTAATGCGCTGTTTTCTTCCTCTTTGTATAGTGTAATTCCAAGAATCATTTCTAAGGCAATAAAAAATAGGATAAAAGCCCCAGCAACGGCAAACGAATTTACGTCGATGCCAATGAGACTCAATATACTCTGCCCGAGAAATAAGAAAAGTATCATAATTATACCTGCAATTATGGAGGCCTTTTCGCTTTGGATATGACCCACTTTTTTTCGTAGATCAATTATAATAGGAATATTTCCAATAATATCTATTACCGCAAACAGCACCATAAAGGCTGTGATTATTTCTTTAAAATTGAGTTGCATAGGCAGGGTATTAATATTTCTGTGCAAAGTTCGGTATTTATTATTTAATTAGATATAAATTTTTATGTGGATTAAATCGACATGATAATATATTATTAGACCTATATTTGTCCCATGTTTCAATTAGGAAAAACAATAGTTTCGGAAGATATTGTCGAAAAGGATTTTGTGTGTAATTTAAGTGCATGCAAAGGCGCATGCTGTGTTGATGGAGATGCTGGAGCCCCACTTGATGATGAAGAATCTAAGATTCTCGAAGAGATTTATCCTGTAATAAAACCGTATTTACGCCAGGAAGGAATTGATGCAATTGAAAAACAAGGGACATTTATTACCACTGAAGAAGGGGAGTTGGAAACACCATTAATTGATGGTGCCGACTGTGCTTATGTAATTTTTGATGAGCATAATACAGCCCTTTGTGCGATTGAAGAAGCCTATAATCAAGGGGAGGTTACCTGGAAAAAACCTGTGTCTTGCCATTTGTACCCCGTAAGAGTGAAGGATTATAGTGAGTTCTCTGCTGTAAATTACCACCATTGGCATATTTGTGATGATGCCTGTACGCTTGGGAAAGAACTTCAAGTTCCTGTTTATAAGTTTGTAAAAGAAGCGCTAATTAGAAAATTTGGTGAAGATTGGTATATGGAGTTAGAGAAAGTCGCTAAAGATATGGTTTAACAACATTAAGTTTTGAATACATATGGGATTATCAAATGCAATTTGTTATAAAATTGTATTTTTTTTTCTTACCTTTAATGTATTGATGTTGTATGTAAATACAAACATTAAGATTAATACTATAATAAAAAATTAAGTGTTTGTGGAGATTCACTTTTAATTAAAAAGGTTATTAGTCATTAAAAGAAAAGTCAGAATTAATTCTGACTTTTCTTGTTTTATATGATGTGATCAAAACATTTAGGCATTTCAAAAATGAAGTCGTTTAATACCTATACAAAAATTATCTTTCTCACAATACAAGATTTAAGAATATCAAAAAAATAAGAGATGCTGGTTTGAGAAATATCTATTTCTAAAATTCCCTTGTTTTACTAGGGGTTTAAGTGTTTTGCAACATATAAAATACTGACAACCAAGCAGTTGATATATTTTCATAAAAAGCTAAAAAGTAGGAAAAAAGACACTCGTTGTTAAAAACTTGTTAACATTGTTTATAAAAATGACTTTCATTTATGAGCTCTTTTTTAAATATTTGTTACTCCTTATGCTAAGCATATTTCTAGGTCCAAAAATTTATAATTAACAGGTATTATGTCACAACAAATAGAACCCATTTTACAAGAGAATAAAGATCGCTTTGTGATCTTTCCTATTCAACATCATGATATTTGGGAGTGGTATAAAAAACAAGAGGCTAGTATTTGGACTGCTGAAGAAATTGACTTACATCAAGATATTATTGATTGGAAAGAAAAGCTGAATGACGATGAGCGTTATTTCATCAAACATATACTGGCATTCTTTGCTGCAAGTGATGGAATCGTGAACGAAAATTTAGCTGAAAATTTTGTTAGTGAGGTACAGTATACTGAGGCAAAATTCTTCTATGGATTTCAAATTATGATGGAGAATATCCATTCTGAAGTATATTCATTATTGATAGATACTTATGTAAAGGACGAAGAAGAAAAAGATAAATTATTTACTGCGATAGATCATTTTCCAGCGATTAAGGAAAAGGCGGAATGGGCTTTAAAATGGATTGATTCACCAAGTTTTGCCGAGCGTTTAATTGCTTTTGCAGCTGTTGAAGGGATCTTTTTCTCAGGAAGTTTTTGCTCAATTTTCTGGTTAAAAAAGAGAGGTATTATGCCTGGACTTACTTTTTCGAATGAATTAATTTCTCGTGATGAAGGCTTACACTGTGACTTTGCAGTGCATTTACACGAAAATCACATTATAAATAAAGTT
>Ga0209395_1004698_pt1 | contig 15849 bp, 13 predicted proteins | sample GOMGulsemesocosm_3_FD_184635 | JGI IMG/M metagenome (GOLD analysis project Ga0209395, IMG submission 184635) | Methane-oxidizing microbial communities from mesocosms in the Gulf of Mexico - GOM9D Gulf of Mexico (SPAdes) (version 2) | ecosystem: Environmental > Aquatic > Marine > Cold seeps... | reverse complement strand
CATTCATACTCAGTTTATCAAAGCCCATTGCTAATAATAATAATGCGCCGGCTGGCTCACCGGCGAGCTCGCCACATAAGCTCAGTGGCACTAAATAGTTAGCTGATTGTTCGGCTATGCTATTGAGCGCTCGTAACACCGAGGGGTGGTAAGCATCATGTAAATTAGCTACTTGCGCATTGTTACGGTCTACCGCAAGTAAATACTGAGTTAAATCGTTACTGCCTACCGAGAAGAAATCAACCCGTTGTGCTAACTCTTCTAATTGAAAAATAACTGAAGGTACTTCCAGCATGATACCAATTTTAGGCTTAACTAACGTGAAACGCTTTTTTTCTTCAGGATCGCTAATATCATTAATCAACTCTGATTTAACTTCAAAATAAGCTTGGTTAATTAAGCGTGTCGCTTCATCAACCTCACTGACATGAGAAATCATCGGTAACATAATTTCTACATTTTTATGGTGCTGATTAGCCCTGATCATAGCGCGTACTTGCACTAAGAAAATTTCAGGATGATCTAAGGTAATACGGATACCACGCCAGCCTAAAAAAGGGTTTTCTTCTTCAATAGGAAAGTACGGTAAGGTTTTATCGCCACCGACATCAAGGGTACGCATGGTAACGGTTTTTTGAGGAAAGTCAGCCAACACTTTTTCATATAACTGAGTTTGCTCCAACTCAGAAGGAAAACAGGGGCGGTTCATAAACGGTATTTCAGTACGGTATAGCCCGATACCGAGGGTCGCCAATTGTTCAGGACAATCTATACTTGCTGACAAACCGGCATTTAAATGCAACTCTATAGCACGGCCATCTGGCGTGATGGTCGGTAGGTGTATTTCAGCTAAAACTTTTTCACTAAGCGCCTGTTCTTGATCAACTAAATATTGATATTCACGCTTTAATGCTTCATTGGGATTGATGAATAGCTCGCCACTATAACCATCTAGAATAGCGTGTTGTTGATCAATTTGTGCTATAGGGATCCCTCTCACCCCCATTATCGCAGGTACTTCCAGAGCATGGGCTAAAATAGCCGCATGAGAGTTAGCAGAGCCCGATAAGGAGACAATCCCCGTTAATCCTTTATGCTGATATTCAGCCAACATTGACGCGGTCACATCTTGTGCTAATAAAATAAACGCTTCAGGCAAGTTGATCGGCTGCTCATCTTGCTGCTGCAAATTAAATAACAAGCGATTACCTAAGTCACGAATATCGCTAGCACGCTCCTGTAAGTAACTATCATCAAGGGCTTCAAACTGAACCACATAATGATCAATCACTAATTTAAGTGCACTTTCTGCTTGCCAGCCTTTATTTATGTTGGTTTTGACTGCTTCACTGATATCCGCTTGAGTTAATAGCTGCTTATATACATCAAAAATAGCTAAGCTATCATCATCAACAATATCACTAAGTTTAAGGCTCAAAGCTTCAAAGTCTTCAGCCGTTTTCACTAATGTTTTATCAAAACGTTTAAGTTGAGATGGTAGTTCATCATCGCTAATTTTTTTCAACGCGAGCGAAGATAAATCAGCTTTAGGCTGACAAACCATAATTTGACTTAAAGCAATACCAGGAGCGCCCGCTATACCTACTAACTGCTTAATGAAGCATTCTTTTTCTTGTGATTGATTCAGTAAATCTTTTACTTCAGCATCCGCCAATGCTGAGGCTAATTGTGCTGAGAGCGTGACTAAAAACGCTTCTTCATTCTCAGTAAAGTGCCGTGCTTGCTTTTGTTGAATTGACAAAATCCCCAGCACTTTACGCTTATGTATAACAGGTGTTCCCAGAAAAGCATTGAACTCATCTTCTTCCACTTCTGGCGCATGAATATAATGTTGATGCAGTCGTGCATTAGCGATATTAATCGGCTCTTCACGTTGTCCAACTAAACCGACTAAGCCTTCTGAAAAACCAATAGTGGTTTGCCCTAACGAGGTGATGGCCAAACCATCGGAGGCCATTAATAAAAAATGTTGCTGATTATAATCCGCTAAATAAATAGAGCAGCAATCGGTCTTAAGGGTGGTTTTAATTTGGCTAACCATACGTGCTAACGCGGTATGCAATTGCGCATCTTGGCTGAATTCGAGCACAATACGACGTAGTTTGGTTAACATAATATCCTTACTTAAATGAACGTATCTAGGCGGCTATAAAATAAAAAAGCCCACATTAAGTAGGCTAATTAATCGTGTAAACAAATCATAGTAATAACTAAGCACGACGTTTACGTCGGCTAGGACGTCTATCTTGACGTTTTTCAAAAGCAAACGATAATGCAGCTACCGCAAACTCTTTCATCACTTTACGATAAACATCACGCTTAAATGACACCACTTGTCGCACTGGATACCAGTAACTTACCCATCGCCAATCATCAAATTCAGGATGAGAGCTATGTAATAAGTCAACCGATGATTCAGGCGCGGTTAATTTTAATAAAAACCACTTCTGTTTTTGTCCAATACATACCGGTTTACAATCGTGTCTAATATAACGTTTTGGTAATTTATATTTCAACCAATGCTTAGTCGAGGCAACAATTTTTACATGTTCAGGTAGCAAGCCAACTTCTTCATGTAACTCGCGATACATGGTTTGCTCTGCTGTTTCACCTTCATCAACTCCGCCCTGCGGATATTGCCATGAATGTTGCCCAAACCGTCTTGCCCAAAATACTTGTCCCCTGTCGTTAATTATTACTATGCCGACATTGGCTCGGTAGCCTTCGGCATCGATCACAGGAACTCCTGGAAAACTAAAAAATAATTGCATCAATTCAACCATATTAACGGCTAGTGAGCAAATAATAATTTCACTTGCTTGCAATTAACTTGCCTTAGATAATAGCAAGTAAATAACAGCCGCAGGCGAGCATTATCACTTCTTCAACTCAATTTAACATTCCAAGCTCTGAAACTGAGCTACTGAGCAGAGTTCAGCGTTTAGCAGGGTTAACGTTAGGTGAAATCGCTGCCGATGCTGGTATACAGGTCCCTAAAGATTTAAAGCGTAACAAAGGCTGGATAGGGCTATTACTTGAACATGTATTAGGGGCAAGTGCCGGTTCAAAACCTGAACCTGATTTTCCTGAATTAGGCATAGAACTAAAAACTCTGCCTATAAATGGCCAAGGTAAAGTATTAGAAACTACCTTCGTCAGTGTCGCTCCCCTCATTGGTTTAACCGGTATTAATTGGCAAAATAGCTGGGTTAAAAAGAAATTAAGCCGAGTATTATGGGTACCCATTGTCAGCGAGCGGGAAATCCCCATTGCTGAGCGTATGGTAGCGAGTGCGTTTATTTGGTCTCCTTCACCGATAGAAGAACAATTATTAGCGGTTGATTGGCAAGAGTTGACTGATATGATTGTGTTAGGCGAAGTAGAAAACATTCACGGCAAGCATGGTCAAGTATTGCAATTAAGGCCCAAGGCCGCCAATGCTCAAGCAAAAACAAAAGCCTTTAACTGCCAAGGCCAGCCATTTATGACCCTGCCTCGGGGTTTTTACTTAAAAACTAATTTTACACAAGGCTTATTAAACAAATACTTACGTATCAATTAGTGCACAATAACTTTCTCTAGTTGCACTTAGAGCTCAATAAACGTACAGTTTATTAACGTATATTTAACAAAGTAAACGCAGATGCATTATCCTGCCACACTTTAACTCTGCCAACATAATGAAATTTATAAATAAATTTGACCATTATATTTCTGCTATTTTTATCATCGCTATTGTGGTCATTATCGCGACGTCATATTTTACCTTTAAAGAGTTTTTTGCCAGTAATAATCAGCGACAGCAAGAGGCAGTAATGCCTTTGCTCACTTTAATAACCAAAGAGTTAATTACGCCATTAACGGTCTCAAAATATATGGCCAGTGATCCTTTCCTGATCAACTATATTAAACAGGACAAGATAGATAATGACGTTATTCATGGTTATCTGGATAATGTCTCGACCCGATTCGACACTCTCTCTTTTATCGCAATTGAGCCACATCAAGTGATGCTGAATTCTGATAATCAATCTGCCAGCTTATCTGTACCTGACGCCCACTGGTACCACCGCTTAAAAAATATTGATAAAGATTATTTTATCGATGTCGGTAATGCCGATAATCCACACCTCTTTTTTGATGTCAGAATTACTCATCAACAGCAGTTTCTCGGCTTTGTTGGCTTAGGTATTGATCTCGATTACTTTGCTAAAGAGTTTAGTAATTTTCATCAACGTTTCGGCTATGAAGTTTATTTTGCCGACGACCAAGATCGCATCACCTTAAGTTCTAAGCAATTACTAGCAAATAGACATACCACACCAACTTATAAAATTATGTCGCTACATGAACTTTCATGGTATGCCGCCTTTATTGAAAGCCAACAAGATGATAGCAAAGGCGTTACCAGTCAACATATTGTTGATTCCGATGCTGGTGAGCTCATTATTGCTAAAATGCCATTGAAAAAATTAGGCTGGCGAGTATTTATTGTGACCCCGCCTGAAAATCAAAAAGCGGGCTATTGGCTGTTATTTATTCCAAGGCTTGCAGTATTTTTACTCATTTCATTAGTACTTTACGCTATTTTCACCCTGTGTATTATCAACTTCAAATCACGTTTAGTTAAAGACTCTGAAACCGATTTTTTAACACAATTACCTAACAGAAGTTATATTCATTGGAAGTATGATCAACTAATACATAGCCATGATCATGTCAGTGTAGTGATTGCCGATATTGATAACTTTAAAATTATTAATGACACTTATGGTCATTTGTTTGGTGATGATGTCTTGAAGGTTATTGCCCAGCAGCTCAGTGAAAACTTACGTGGCATCGATTTGACCGGACGTTGGGGGGGAGAAGAGTTTATTTTGATTTTGCCCGATACCAATGCCAGCCAAGCACAAGAGATTATTGATCGTATTAGGAAGAACATCGAAAGCATCGCCTTTACTTCGGCATCTACCAGTAAAGCTTTTAATGTTACCGTTAGTTTTGGTATTAGAGAGAGCAGCCTAGCAGATGTCTCTCTTCACGATATTTTAGCCAAAGCGGATCAAGCACTCTATCAAGCAAAAACCAGTGGTCGAAACCAAGTGGTTATTCACATGGAGTAATGCTAATTTGTTGAGCAATGGTTATTTCGCTACCTTTAGCCAACAAACGTAAGTCAGTATTGGCCGCTTCTAAACAAATATATTCTTGCTCGCCACCGTTATGAACATCTGCCATATTGGCCGCGACTTCGACACCAGGGTTCCAAAATACCCAGTGAGCGGTATTACTCGCGCTAACATGGATAGTACGCTGCCACTCGCTATCGATAATATTGATATCGTTACTACTGTGATAAACACGGTCAACCGGACCAACACCATTTTTCAACATTTCAGCCACACAGTTTTGGTCGGTAAGCTTGTTGTAAAACCTTGCATCATCAAGCGAATCTATAGTGACTTTTTCAGGAGAGCTTACGGCGAAATAGCTATGTAATGCTGCGCTATAATAGGCATCAGCATCACTTAAATTTGCCATAGTAAGGGTTTGACTAAATTCTTTACCAAAGGTTAACACTTGAGTCAGTTTAAAAGCATTTGACCACATCGAGTGTAAATTTTCACCTTGTAGAGATAAAGTGACCCGAACCTGATGCTCTTCAATAACAACACTATCAAGCAACCAGTTTTTTTCACGGGCGAAACCGTGATTACCGGCTATATTATCAACATCATGTGGATGCGGACCAAACCAAGGCCAACATAAAGGTATACCGCCTCTAATTGCCTTACCCTCTTGCAAAGCGGTGCTGTTTGATAACCAAAAAACATCATGTTGCTCATTAGGTTGCCAGCTTAACACGTGGCCACCATAGACACTGACTTTAGCTTGGCAATATTGATGTTTTATCACTAAAGCTTCCAGTGACTCGCCTAATTTTACTTGGGTAACGTCACCAAACTGATTTTCAACTAACGCAGACATTTTTACTTCTCTAATGGGGGGAATTATTTCATGATAGATGGTAATGAAATATTATGCTGTTGCAAAGCTTAAAAGCTTTTACGTTTTGCCCTCAGGCTGGTATTTTGTGTGTTCATTCAATTAACAGTTCAGTTAAATACTCCGTTAAACGCACCGCTATCACAGCATCTATAACAGCCGCTTTAATTTTTTCAAACGAAACGACAACACCATGAAACACAATAAAAAATAAAGTAGCGGACTGGTGAGCTCAGACTTCACCGACCAATAAAAATGTACGGTAACAACCACCACCAATAAATAACTGTAATTGTGTAAGGTTTGCCACGACTTGCCCATTTTTCGTTTAAGCCGGTTTAAAGAGGTTATTGCTAACAGGCTTAATAAAATAAACGCTGCCATGCCTATGGTGATATACGGCCGTTTGATCACTTCGCTAATAAACAGCGCACCATCAAACTGTACCTCAAACGCTAAAAAATTAATTAGGTGAAATACGGCATAAACAAAGGCATAAAGCCCGAGCAGCCTTCTTGTTTGTAGTAAATAACCTTGTTTTATAATTTTAGCCAGTGGCGATACACATAAGGTAATTAACAATAAATTAAGCGAGCCAATACCGGTAAAGTGAATAACACGCTCGACCGGATCGGCGCCTAATTGATCAGCAAACGCCTGCCAATAAAGATTAATTAACGGTAGTAGCGCCGCAAGATGAATAAAACTCTTCAGCAAGAAAACCTTGTTATTATTTTTCATCGGCTTAGTAATACGTTGATAAATCCATACCCTGGTATAGAGCCGCAACTTCTTCACCGTAACCATTAAAAGGTAAGGTTGCAATGCGATTACGAGAGAATAAACCGCCACTGGTAATACGGCGCTCGCTGGCTTGACTCCATCTTGGGTGATCATGGTTAGGGTTTACATTGGCATAAAAACCATATTCTTTCGCGGCCAGTAAATTCCACGTTGTTGGTGGCTGCTGTTCAACTAATTTAATACCAACAATAGATTTAATGCCTTTAAAACCATATTTCCAAGGCACCACTAAACGAATAGGCGCACCATTTTGTGGCGGTAAGGTTTTACCGTATAAACCTACGCTCATTAAGGTCAGTGGATTCATTGCTTCATCGATACGTAGCCCTTCAACATACGGGTAACGAATGCCGCCGCCTAAGCGTCGATTTTCCTGACCGGGCATTTGCTCGGGATCATACAAGGTTTCAAACGCGACATATTTAGCACGAGAATTTGGCGCAACTTTCTTCAATAAACTGGCTAATGAAAAGCCCACCCAAGGAATAACCATCGACCAAGCTTCAACACAACGCATCCGATAAATACGCTCTTCTAGCGGAAACATCGTTAACAGGTCATCGTAATCTAAGGTAATGGGATTATCACATTCTCCAGAGATAGAAAGTTGCCAAGGCTTAACATTAAATTGTTGTGAAAGCTGAGCGGGTTGCTCTTTTTTAGCACCAAATTCATAGAAGTTATTATGAGAAATAACCTTCTGCTCGGGTGTTTTTGCTAAATCGAGGTTGCTAATATCTTTTTTATAATCAAGCGCTGTGGTAATAAACCTTGGTTCATCGTCACCAAAGAGGCCCGCCGAAGCTTGATTAACAATAGAGTTTCCAAGTAACGTACCCGCGCCAATGAAACCCATTTTTTTTAAGAGACTTCTCCGGCCATGATAGATATTTTCATCAGTAACATCGGAGTCGTTAAGTGTAGAATTTTTCGGGGTGTTTATTAGCATAAGTGTGTCTAAATACAAAAGTCATTAAGCAAGTAGACACTTAATCGTCGTGGAAAATTTCATCCTAGGGAGAAATATATTTCAACGCTTAGCAAATACGACTATTAATACCGCCAATCAATAGAGTCAACTAAAGTCTTTAATCACTTTAGCTAACTTACTACTGAAAACAGCTATGCAGCTTTAGCTAATTGCTGTAGATGTGCAACCACATCACTTGATTCATACAACCACTGTACATCGCCATCTTCTTTTTCAATACGCAAACAAGGCACGGCTCTTTTGCCACCTTCGCGGATCAACTCTTCACGAAAATCATTTTGCTGGTTAATATTACGAAGCTCTATTTTCAAGCCTTCGCGTTTCATGGTACGACGCACTTTTACACAAAAAGGACACGCCGGTAATTGATATAAACTTAGGCTCTGCGTTTGCGCATCAATTTTACTTTGTGCATCGGCAGCTCTTTTCGGTGAACGCGGTGAAAAGATAAAGTTAAGTAATAAGATAAGGCGACCTATCGGCCAGCGGATCAACGACATTATCATAAAGCTTCTTCTGTATAGGTTAAGAGTGTAATTTGAATGTTGTAAATAAAGGCGCTAGGCACTCATTTACAGTAATGTTAGACATTAACGCTGCGCATAATAACACAAATTCAATGACAGTTAATGTACGATTAGTATCCGTTTTATATTTTGAAAAGCTTGCTAACGCTACAAGCTTACCGGTAATACACCTTTGGCTTGTTGATGACCAGTAGCAATAGCAATACTGGTATTCATACCCGCGCTGAAGTTATGACCTTGGTTATCTTGCATCACTCGATCATCAAAGTTCAATAAGGTTGCATCCGCAGACGCTAGATAGGGGTCAATCAAAAAAGGCGACCCTTGGGCAATTAACACCGACTTTATTCCCTGTGCTTTTGCCAACGCCAGCTGTAATTGTAATAACTGTCCGTAGTTTGCTTGCTTAGTCAAATAGGGAACTTTACCCGATTTATGGCTATTAACCGTTTGCGTTATTAAATCATCGACGCCACCTAAATCAACCGCACTAACAATTTTAATATCTACGGTAGCTATCACTAAATCAGCTTGTTTTAATTGGCTAATATTTTGCACTCGCGCTAACGGGTTATCTTGCTCAGCGATAATACTGGTAATAGTGAGCTTGCTTTGTCCAGCTTGTTGCCAATGCCTAGTAATCGCTCGTTGCAGCGCTTGTTGCTCTTGCTCGGTCGCAACGAGTAAATGAATATTCTTTATCGCTAATGGCTTAATAGGCAGTAAATTATCGCTATTTTTTAACAAGATGGTTGAGTCATTAGCAAGTTGTTGCTGTACTTTAAGATGTTCATCACTAGCAACCACTGCATCGGCAACGGCTACCTGCGTACTTACTGAAGTAGCTACCGGCTTAATATATTGATACTTATAAAAGTTAATTCGCGCTACCGAGTTATCAATTTCACCCTGATGCAACTCATTATTCGCTATTTTCTGCTGTAGCTGCTGACTGACCGCTTTAACAAATTGTTTGAATTTATCAACATCGGCCGGCACCCGCACCTTAAACGGCATCACCGCAATATCAGCGCCAGCACAAAAAGTTTCAACGGTTGCGGTTACGTCATCAAAATAATGCGCAACCCCCGCCATATCTAGGGCATCGGTGGCAATCAAACCAGTAAAGCCCATTTTTTTACGTAATAACTCATGCAGTATTGTGCGTGACATTGTCGCTGGACGAATAGTGTCAACACCTTGCTTATTTTTGATGGTAGAACTATCTAGTGCTGGGTATTGAATATGCGCAGTCATCACCATCGCAGGATCACTGTGCTCAATCGCCCATTTAAAAGGGGCAAGATCGGTTTTTTCAATGGTTGCTAAATCATGATCCACTCGAGGTAAGCCTAAATGACTATCAACATGGGTATCGCCATGGCCAGGAAAGTGCTTTAAAGTCGCCATAATTCCTTTCGCTTGCAAACCGTTAACCACAGCAGCCCCCTGCTCTGCAACATGCTGTGGGTTTTCACCAAAAGAACGAGTGTTAATGACTGGATTATCAGCATTGGTATTAACATCAATAACCGGTGCGTAGTTATTATTAATACCTAAAGCGCTTAATTCGCTAGCGATAATTTCACTGGTCATGGTCGCATATTTGGCTTGGTGTTGATGATAAGTCGCCCCTATCGCCATATTACCGGCAAAGGGGGTCGCGTGGGGTAAACGGGCAACCCGCCCCCCCTCTTGATCGATAGAAATAATCAAGGGTTTTGCATCTTTACTGGCCAAAGCGGCTTGTTGTAGATCGGTAGTGAGCTGAATAATTTGCTGATTAGATTCGAGGTTTTCAGCAAAAAGCACCACACCACCTAAATCAGTGTCTTGAATCAGTTGTGCTAATTCGCTTGGTAGTTTGGTAACGTTTTTTCGACAATATTGGCTTCGTTCTGGCGCTTCATCGGCGCAGAAGTAGCGAATATCTAAAGACATTTTTTGGGCGATTTTACGTTCAAATTCTGAAAACATAGTATTTTTTTGCTGATGATCTTCTGCAGCCATATTACTACAAGATGATAAGTTAAGTAGAGAAAATACCGCCATCAATAGCGTTACTAGCCATTTAGTCATATATATATTGGGTAGTGTAAAACGAGTAATGATTGTTACCATAACGAGCCCTAGCTTGTCTAAGTGAGTTGATTTGCTAATGATATCTACGATACAACACTTTAATAATTATTGCTTTTAACTATAATGTCACTTTTTATCGTTATCACCCTAGCAAGTACCCTAAACATATTTAATCACTATGGCAAAATCTAAAACTATTATCAAAATTCAAAGTTATGGTATTTATGAGCAATGGGATGCCGATGAACAGGCATTACCTAAGATTCAAGAATTTACCAATAAGGTCGAAGCTGCTATTGATATTGAATTTGGCTTTATCGTTAATATAAAAAAAGCTAAAGGTGAAAAGCTACGTTACTGTATTTACCATCCTAATATCCCTGATAAAGAAGGTATCCCTCTCGACCCGTTTGACGGTGAAGAGTACATAAAAAATAACGACTGGTCTTTTTATTTAGGCGATACCATCTGGGCTCCCATCGACAATAAGCTTGGCACATGGCGTATGACCATTGAACTACAAGGCAAAGTAGTTGCTGAAAAAAAATTTGAGCTTTGCGGCGAGATGCCTAAAACACTTAACGGCATTCACAATTATACTAATTATTAATCACTTCGATTAACAGGAACACACATGAAAGCTATTGGCTATACTCACTCGCTACCGATCACTGATGCTAATTATTTGGTTGATATAGAATTACCTCAACCTAGTGCTGCTGGGCATGACTTATTGATAAAGGTCAGTGCTATTGCGGTTAACCCTGTCGATTGTAAAATTCGAAAAAAAATGGTTCCTTCAGCCAATGAATATAAAGTAATCGGCTGGGATGCGGTGGGTGAAGTGGTTGCCATCGGCGAGCACGTTACTCTATTTAAGCCCGGCGATAGCGTATTTTACGCCGGTGATTTAACCCGTGCTGGTAGTAACGCTGAATATCAGCTAGTAGACGAGCGCATTGTGGGTCTCAAACCTAGCAACCTTAGTGATGCTGAAGCCGCAGCACTGCCTTTAACTGCGATTACCGCCTATGAGCTACTGTTTGAACATTTAGCGATACAAAAACAGCAGCCCGATGCCATTGAAAAAACCGATGAAGTGCTATTAATTACCGGCGCTGCTGGTGGTGTTGGTTCGATAATGATTCAATTAGCCAAAAAATTAACCGGAGCAACAGTTATTGCTACCGCTTCTCGTGCAAGCTCTAAGGCTTGGGTAAAGGAGCTAGGCGCAGACTATGTTATTGATCACAGCAAAGCACTGCCCCCCCAGCTTGCTGCTTTGAATATTAACGAATTGAATAACAATAGCCTCACCCATGTGGCTAGCCTTACTCATACCGATTCGTATTTCGACAGCTATGTGGAAATGCTCAAGCCGATGGGGAAAATTGCCTTAATAGACGACCCACAAACCATTGATATTGTTAAACTGAAGCAAAAATCGATCTCATTACATTGGGAGTTTATGTTTACCCGCTCAATGTTTAAAACCGACGATATGATTGCTCAACACCAATTATTAACTCATGTATCAGCATTGGTAGAACAAGGACATCTAAAAACAACCCTAGGAAATAACTTAGGGAGCATTAACGCTGAAAACTTAATTTCCGCGCACCGTTTGCTTGATTCAGAGCAGTCGATTGGAAAAATTGTCTTACAAGGGTTTTAACCGCTACGGTGCAAAACAGCGTTGAGCGTTATGGTTATTTCAACATAATGCTCAACTTATGTTATGCCCTATTCAAAGTAACCCATACCAAAAGTAACCATACCAAAAGTAACCATACCAAAAGTAACCAACACCTTAACCTTCGCTAGCATCTGCGGTTCGAGTATCTAAGGGGAAGGTTAACCTAAATTGAGCACCATCCCCCTCTTTACTAATACAGTTTATTGCCCCTTTTAATGACTGCGTTACTAAATTAAAAACGATATGCATGCCTAAACCACTACTCCCCTTGCCTCGCTTGGTGGTAAAAAATGGCTCAAATAATTTGTCTTGGTGCTCGACACTGATGCCGCACCCACTATCTTGATAACAAAAAGTGACCATTTGCTCACTCTCGGTAATTTCTATTTCAATGGAACCGTCTTTTATATTCTCAAAGCCATGTATTAATGAATTCATCACTAAATTAGTAATGATTTGCGTGAGTACACTAGGATCTCCCCAGTGAATAATTTCATCGGTACATTTTACCGTTAACTGCCCATTCACTTTTCTCAGCGCAGGCTTCAGGCTGTTGACAACTTTTTCGGTATACTTTTCAATATTATAAAATCTAAGTTTACTGTTTGATTGATCAACGGCGACCAGTTTAAAACTACTGACTAATTCAGCGGCTCTACTTAGGTTATCACTTATCATAACGGCACTGTTTTTAGCATCATCAATAAAGTGAATAAAATCCTTTTTAGTCACCTTGCTCATATCAAATTTATTAGATAAATGATTAGTGATGTCAGTTAAGTGAGAGGAAGCTGTAATCCCAATCCCTAACGGGGTATTTATTTCATGGGCGACACCGGCAACTAAGCCCCCTAAAGAGGCCATTTTTTCTGATTCCACTAATGATTCTTTAGCAATATTTAACTTATCAATGGAGTCTTGCAGAGCGATATTTTTTTTCTCGAGCATTGATGGGCTTGGAAAGCCGAGAAAGAATGGCAGCACTAGCCAAATAATAATACCGGTAAGTACAGAAGTGATCGCCGTAATCGCTTTGACAATAGATGAAATCCCATAAATAGGCTCCCAAATAACAATCGCACTGACAATATGCGACAGACCACAGGCAAGAAAAATTACCGAGCCGGCTAATAAAAAAAACCAAGGATAGGGTAAATCTTTGCGACGTTTAACAAAAATAATGACCGCTGCAGTGATAGAGAAATAGGCAATCCCAGTTAACACATCTGCTATAACCGACGTCCACAGAATATCTGGCTGCCATAAATAGCACATCCCGTGCGGCATGAAATTATCATTATCAAAAAATGAAGGCGATGCCATATCCACTCCCAAAGACTCTTTTTCATCACTATTTACTAGTCTAGCAGAAAGGTGCTATTTCTCTGTGTAATCACTAAATCAGCTACTGGTGTTATCACAACGGACACAGTTCCGCCCTGCATGTTTTGCTTGATATAGTGCTTTATCTGCAAGTGAGATAATATCTTCAATTGACCCCTCTTCTGTCGGGTACATAGCCACTCCAGCCGACACTGTGGACGTTACTTTTTTAGTTTGGTTAATTTTTATCGTTAATTGAGCAACACCACTACAGAGTTTTTCTGCGATCAATAACGTTTCCTCCTTACTCGTTTCGGGGCAAACTACACAAAACTCTTCCCCCCCATAGCGACAAACAATATCGCAGCTTCGGGTTACGCTTTTCAAGAAGTATGAAACCTCTTTAAGTACTAAATCCCCCGCATCATGACCATAGCTGTCGTTCAACTTTTTGAAGTGATCAATATCAACCATGATAATACCTACTTCTGAATTATGCCTTTTGGACCGAGCAACAAGCTGCTCAAGGGTTTCAAATAAATATCGACGGTTATATAAATTAGTTAGCGTATCTTTAATCGCTTGTTGGCGTAAACTTGATTTGAGTTCGATATTTGCAATCGCCAAGCCAATTCTTTTCGCAATTGCATCTGAAAGTGTTGAATTCTCTTCGGTTAAAAACGCTTGTACCACATGCATAACACCAATCGTTTCTCCATGTGCTATTAACGGAATACATAGCGATGAATTATTTTCTAATTGGGTAAAATGTTCACAGGAAATCCCTTTTACTTTTTGATTGAAAATATGCTGATGCCCTTTTCTTAATGCCCAACATTGGTTGGGTGAAAAGTATTTATTTTCCTGCCAATTTTCCCCCCAGAATAATTTGGTGTTGAGTTTGTTTCGCGAAGATTTATATATTGAAATAGCCCCTGAGCTGCCTTCCAATAGTGCAGGCAGTAGTTTTTTTATCACTTCTTTAGCGTCAGTAAGTTCACTGCAAGTACTTAAAATAGAGTCGAGTTCATGCATTAATTCTATCTCACCATTACGTGCAGCGACTTCGGCTTCTAAAGCGTTTTTATCATGCTTAATTGATGCTGAAATTAAACGCAACACAAATGCCGAAAGTAAGGTAATAGAAACTACACCTACGGTTAAAATAGATAACAGCGCAAAACGCATTTGCATTACTTGTTCATGAAAGGTGTCCGTTGGCAGTGAAGCTCGGCTATAGAGATTTACCAACTTTTGATTACTGCTAACCTGCTGATATACAGCGAGGTAAATATACTCTTGATTAAGCGTATTACTATAACGATGAGCGTGCCCCATGCCATAAGCTAACGCCTGCTTTATTTCAATGCGGCTAAGATGGTTAGCTAATGCTGTTACTTGTTTATAGGGAACGTTAGAGTCACCTAATACGACTCCGGTATCATCAATAAAGGTGATACGAGCACCAGAGTCTTCATGCAGGGCTTTTGCGATAGGGTCGAGCTGCTCAATAGTCAGTGCTTTTTTAGATAAAGAGACGGTAGTAATAGCTGATTTTGCTAGCCACTCTAATTCTAATCTAGCTCTATCATGCATGCCCTCATGAATTTGATGATCGATGATAAACAAGCCGATACTGCCAAGTAAAACAATAATAATGGAAGGAAAAAATATAATTCTATTAGTTAACTTCATACCTTTACTCAATGTCACTTTAGACAATTGGTACTCTACGCAATGAGACATTACGCACTGGTGGCAATATGCGTGATAGTAATGCCTAAAACAGTCTACTAATCGCGATAACAAACTTGTTTTAATATTAGTTCATAACAATAGCTATTGCGACATAGCGCGCTAAAAGTATGTACAACGTTACTAGGCAATGAACGCGTAAATTTTTCAAGCAACTATACTTAGAGCTTTTAGCCCTATAGCTATTCCAGCTACGGGATAAACCTACTATGAGGATAGATAAATGAAACGTAAACTACTTATTTTTTTTATCAATGTGCTTTTTTCAACAGGCCGTATTGGCTGAATCTAATGAAATAAAAATTCAACGCGCCATGGCTGCTGCGCCAACATCAATTAGTCAGCATGCTACTATTGTCGATGCTAGTGGCAAAGTAATACAACAAGGTAGTAACGACTGGATTTGCATGCCAGATACTATGCCCGGTGATAAAGCACCGATGTGCAATGATGCACTGTGGATGAAAATGATGAAGGCAGTGATGACCAAGCAAGAATTTAGCACTGATCAAGTAGGTATTTCCTATATGCTAAAAGGCGATATAGGCTCAGGTGTCAGCAATTCAACGCCGTATCACCCCGATCCTAAAAACGCCAAAGACTATACCGAAACCGGGCCCCATTTAATGATTATATTACCTAAA
>Ga0209395_1004697_pt1 | contig 15853 bp, 12 predicted proteins | sample GOMGulsemesocosm_3_FD_184635 | JGI IMG/M metagenome (GOLD analysis project Ga0209395, IMG submission 184635) | Methane-oxidizing microbial communities from mesocosms in the Gulf of Mexico - GOM9D Gulf of Mexico (SPAdes) (version 2) | ecosystem: Environmental > Aquatic > Marine > Cold seeps... | reverse complement strand
GTCAATGTCGCTTAGTCACTGAGCCGCCTCGTACCGTGAGAAATTATGGGCACTAAAATCCAATAGGTTTTTAGTGGCAAATTTATTTAGGCCGTAGTTTTGCACCAATAAAATGAAAAACATGCCTGTCCCTTATTGGTCGCTTATTGTTGTCAATCAAATTTATTAAACTCGCTCTATTTGGCGGCTAATTACCATATCAATGAGGTCTCGTTGTTTTTTAATAACCGGCTGCTGCGTGGCAATCGCTCGACCAAGGCTTACGCCGATGGTTTTAATGCCTTTGACTCCCCTAACCTGCCAGAATTATTAAAAGTGGGTATTAATATTGATTTAGTTGAAGGAAAAATCAGCAAAGTCGACCCCGAACCTCTAGTGGTAGAAGACATTGCTGAACAACCGATTGGTGTGGTGATGTTATATCCTGGTATCAGTTCCGATGTTGTAGCTAACATCATAAAACAGCCAGTAAAAGCGCTGATCATGTTAAGTTACGGCGTTGGCAATGCGCCACAAGATCCGCCATTGCTAGCCTTATTAACGCAAGCTACCAAAGATGGCATCGTGATTGTCAATCTTAGCCAATGCCATCGTGGCAGCGTTAATATGTCGGGTTATGCGACCGGCACGGCCTTAAAACAATGTGGCGTGATAAGCGGTTATGACATGACCATTGAAGCGGCATTAACCAAGTTACATTGGCTATTAAGCAAAGGGTATAGCTCACAAGAAATTAAACTGCTGATGACCCAAAATCTACGTGGTGAGCTAACAGTTTAGCCAACGAGTTTATTATCATAATAGCGCTGGTCAATCTTATATCAGCGCTCGCTGCTATGACCCACCTTCGTCATCCCGGTAGTCTTTTGAGCCGGGATCTGGCACTGCGGGTACTCGATTAAACACAGAGCAGACGTCATGAGATCCTCAATAGCAAGTTGGATATATCGTGTGAATAATAATTTAGATTGGTTTTTTGTACGATCGCTTTAAAGATTGGGCATACCAAGGAACGATAAATATAGTATATATATGGGACAGGCACAAAAATATAACTGAAATTCAATGACTTTTACTGCCAAACTTATTTTATCAGTAATCTATCACCACTAAACACGCGGCGTAATGCATGTTAATTTGGTGAGTTATTAGACGAAAAAATCGTCGCGTTAAACAGAATGGGGGAGCATTAGAAAAAGTATGACGAACGCAGTAAATTATACAGTCAATTGGAGCAATAGCTGTCTCGCTTTTGCGCGATAGCGAGTTATACATTGAAAATATAGGATCAGATATTGCCTTAATGAAGATACAAGCGGTATCAACAACTACGACCCCTTGATTACGACCCCTTGATTACTGCCAGATTAGTTGTCGCTAAGCGATAAATTACATGCAGCACTAAAGGCTCTTGGCGCGTTAGTCACAGGATCAATAAAGTCGAGGGTTTTGGCCAGTAGTTGTAGCGGCGCGTCAATATCGTCATTAGATAATGGCTGTAGTACGGGGTAGTATTTATCGTGTTTTATTCCAAAACCGAGGCATTGCATGTGGACGCGCAGTTGATGGGTTTTTCCGGTGATTGGGCGCAGCTCAAATAATGCCTCAACGACCGATTGCTCAATACAGGTAATGATGGAATGGCTATTGCTTTCACCTTCGACAACTTGCATGGTAAAGCGCGGGTGCGATCGCACCAATCGGTTGTTAACTTCCCACGACTTTCCTACTAAAGACTTGCCCACCAAATGTTTACCAATTAATTGCTGACCATCAGTAATGCGCGCAATGGCTTGATACGTTTTTTGTATTTGGCCGGATTCAAATAAATGATGATATAAATGACGCGTTGCTGGGTTCACCGAGAAAATAACCAGTCCCGCCGTGACTCTATCTAGGCGATGAACCGCTTGTAAAGACTTGTTCCCCGTTGCGCGGCGCAGCCGATTTTGCAGGCATTCATTGACAAAAACTCCGCCGGGGATCACCGGTAAAAAGTGAGGTTTGTAGGCAACGAGAATATGCGCGTCTTGGTAAATTATCGCCTCTACTGCCGCAATAACGGGCTCGCTTTCGACCTCGCGGTAATAATAAATCCGTTCTTGCGCCTTAAACGGGGATTGCGCGGTAATAAGGCTATGATCATGACGATGTACTTTGCCATCACTCATGCGTTGTCGCCAAATAGCAGGGTCAATACGAGGGAATTTTATGATCAAATACTCAAGTACCGTTACAACGCCAGGGTTTATTTGGGGTAAGCTCAGCACTGAGGGATACGGGGAGGTGATCATGGATTATCCAAAACTGGGAATATACCATGAGTTACGCGCGGTAATCGACATTATCGCCGCGAGCGCGAAAAAAGCGTTGTTTATTTATGAAGTAAAAGAATAGTCCCCCATAAATTTAGACGGCTAAACGGACGACATTAATCGTTGTTAGCGCAGATCCAAACTCGTAGATAATAACCGAACAATAACCTGGATTTACCGTGTTATTACATTAAGTTGTTGATTTTGATGCGAACGGTGTTAAAGGGGATTGCTGGTCTAAGCATTGGTAAAAGTACTGCTAATAAAATTACTTATGCAGAATGTAACGCTCAGCCTACCGCGCCTAAGAAATTGTTTTCAATAATGCGATTATTAGTGGTGTCTTTTATTGCATTGGTGGTGCAATCGCTAATCTTGATCGGGTGACATTGTTTCTTTGATTTCATCACTGGTGAAGCCTTTTCGTGCTAAGTAAGTATAGGCCTTTGATTTCTCTTTAAAGTCAGATAAGTCGTAGCTTTTTTTGGCTAGTTGATCTTTGCAGCTCTGATAAAAGTCGATATCACCAGCAAGTTCGAGTTGATATAACGTTTCTTCAAATTCACTCACATCAATAAGACGCTGTTTTAATTCATTGAGAATAAGCGTTTGTCCTTTTCCTTTGCGGTATAACTTAATGATTTCAGGTGCTAGCTCCGCTTTTTCAGCTTTTATGGCCAGTTTGCTGCGTAGCGAATCTCGTGCTGGATGTTGTGATAACGCCTGATCTATTTGGGGGCGAGTAAAGCCTCGGCTTGTCATTTGGGCGTACACTTTTTCTTTACTAATACCGTCGAATGTTAGGAACCGAGACTGTAGTCGACTGCTCGCCAATTCATCGAAATCAATATCTTGTTGTTCAATGACTTGCTCAATTGCGGTGTCAATATCACTGGAGGAGATGCCGCGCATTTTTAATTTTCGTTGTATCGCACCTTTACCGATTTCGTTGTTAAATGCAGACTCGCAATAACGTATCGTAAATTCAAGGTCACTCTTTAGATAACTATGTTCGATAAGATGTGCAAGAACCTTCTCTATCCACTCAATATTTTCTGTTTTACGTTCTAGCTTGCTACGGATCTCGCTAATCGTAAAATCTCGTTGGCCTAGATGCCAATAAGCACTGTTGAATACGTTATCGATGCTTTTTGCTTGTCGAAGTGGCGGGCGTTGCATAGGAAATGTCTTCATTTTAATGTCTGCTGCGTTAGTGTAGCAGAACCCTAGGAGCATTAAAAAATTAGAAAGCATTAGGGCAGCGCATTATAATTTAGATATCGGAACATATTACGTAAACTCGCTGTGAATATGTCCATATACGCTCAATTTTTGTCTCGGCAATAGCTCCTGCATTGCCCTAATGTAGCCATCCTTGGCTAAACATGAAAAATACGGTTTACTCCACATGTACCGATATCTTTGTCATTATCGGCGTTTATTTAAACGCTCTTGCCGTGTAGAAAGTATTTGGGTGTCCCTTCTTTCCTTTAAAATAGCGCGGCAACAGGTTAAAATAGCCCTTTAATCTGTTGCTAAAATTGTCATTATGTCCGCTAATATTCCTTGCTTTACTCCCTTTGAACAGGCTATTGATGATGTCGAGTTGCCATTGCGTTTTACCTTTCCATTTTTCTATCAGCCGCACCCGCTCAGTGTGTTGGCGGCAACGCAATTACAGCAACACCTAACGACTCAGCAGCAGTGGGTTCATGATTTTGACACCGACGGCAAGATGTTTGGCGTGCTGGTGGTGCAAGACAGTGATGGTCAAGTCGGCTTCTTATCGGCATTTTCGGGCAATGTAGCCGATAGCAATCATTTGCCTGGGTTTGTGCCGCCGGTGTTTGACGTCTTTCACCGCGAAGGATTCTTTGTCACCGAGTTAGCACAGATAACCAAGGTCAGTGAACGCAGTAACCAGCTCGCGGCTAATCCGCAGATTGCCGAGTTAGCGCAGCAGTTAACGGATATCAAGGGTGAGTATCAACACGCGCTTGCGGCTCATCAACAAGTGATGGCCGACGGTCGTAAGCAGCGCAAGGCGCTCAGACGCGAAGCGAGCAACAGCGCCAGTGCCGAGCAACTATCGACGCTTAATCAGCAGTTGGCGAAACAAAGCATCGGTGACAAACACCAACTGCGCGATCTAAAAGCTTACTGGCAACAACTTATCGATGCGTCGCAGCAGCAATACTCAACACTAGTCGATGAAGTGGCGAGCCTTAAAGCACAGCGTAAAGCGATGTCGAGCGCCTTGCAGCACAAATTATTTGCGCAATATAAATTTCTCAATGTGGCAGGGGAAGCGCGGGATCTCAATGATATTTTTGCGTTCGAAGCACTGCCCATTCCGCCCGCTGGTGCTGGTGAATGTGCCGCGCCCAAGTTATTACAATACGCATTTAGTCATCATTTAACCCCGCTCGCTATGGCAGAATTTTGGTGGGGCCGGGCGCCAACATCTGAAATAAGACAACACAAGAATTTTTATCCCTCTTGCTCAAGTAAATGTAAACCCATTCTGGGTCACATGCTCGAAGGGCTAACCCTCGACGAAAACCCACTACTCGATAATCCGGCGATTGGTAAAGAGCTCACTATTGTTCATCAGGACGAAGCAATGCTGGTGATCAACAAGCCTCATGATTTTCTTTCGGTACCAGGGAAAAACATTAAGGACAGTGTATTAACCCGCCTGCGCGAGCAATTTCCTGATGCGGATGGGCCGCTCATTGTGCATCGTCTTGATATGGCGACCTCGGGCATTATGCTCATCGCACTGACTCAGCGGGCGAATAAAAGCCTGACCAAACAATTTAGGTGTCGCAGTATTGAAAAAAGTTACGTGGCGCTGGTGGCTGGTGAAGTGACCAAGGATCAAGGCGATATTAACCTGCCGCTGCGTGGTGATCTCACCGACCGACCGCGTCAATTAGTGTGTGATGAGCATGGTAAGGCAGCGCAGACAAGTTGGCAGGTTATTTCGCGTGAGCAAGGAGGCACGAGATTGTTGCTCAGACCTAAGACAGGACGCACTCATCAGCTCAGAGTACATTGCGCTCATCAACAGGGGCTTGGGTTAGCGATTGTCGGTGATACATTGTACGGTAAGCAAGCCGACCGTTTGCACTTACATGCATTTTCCATCACGTTTGAACATCCTTATACCAAGGCGCCGATGCATTTTGAGGTTGAACCAGGTTTTTAGCATTACTGAACCGTGTTTTGAATAGGCGGAGTGTGATTTACTTGCGCCTTTTATCTATACCCGTGACCATTGAAAATGCTTGTTTCAGAGCTTGGGTAGGAGACGAGTACAAGGCATGATTCTTAATTAATGGTCACTCCCTGATTATGAATCATAACGCGGTAATCGTTTTCTACCCAACCTCCCGAAGGGCAAGGCGATAAGCGACCAACTGCGTCGTTATAATACATTAATTTAGAATGACTAAACGACACGTCTTATGCCTAGCATTTGGCACGCTTCTCGACTTGCTGAAATCACGCATTATCATTGGTCACGGGTATAGAAAGGCGATATTAAATATGGCATATGAACTCATTGACCAACAGAGCGCGTTTTTTGACACGCGTTCTTCGATACTAAAGCGCGATCATTTAGCCCCCTGTTTTTACCCTTGGCGCTAAATGATCAATGTCGGTTTAGTTGTTCAGTTCTAATGCTACGGCTTCAACAATGGCCTGTGGATTTTCGAGGTAGAGTTGATGATTCAACAAAATACCTTTCTCACCGGTGACTAACAAGAGTGCAGGGAATGATGTCGTCCCCATGTATTCCTGCATTTCTTCAATATCAGACGTGACATATTGTGCATCGCTGGTTAATTCCGCTTTAAATACTTTATTAGGCGCTGACAGCTTAGTTTGCTCCATGATGTCGGCAAAATCATTCTTACAACCCAGTGGATTGCCATCAACAAAATGGGCTTGCTGAATCGCATTTAGCGCTTCTAATGCTTTACCTGGTTGCTTAGCGCAAACCCAGCCCATGACATTGGCGGTCAGGGTTGAATTTTTAGGGCTATTAGCAAAACGTAAATGCTCTCGACCAAACTTAACGCTACTAATTGCACGCACCGCATCAATTTGCTGTTGGCCAGCACTATCGCCGCCGATGTAATGGGCACAATGGAGTAACTTTATATCCATTTCAGGATAAGCTTGCGCTAGTTCATTAACAAGAGAAGTAGTCGCATAACTCCACGGGCAGTGGGAGTCATAGATAAAAAAGAGTTCGAGGCTCATGGGAGCTCCATTGAAATAGAGAATAGCGCCAATTTTAATGAGTTTGACGCCATTATACAAATGATAGTGATGATTAGTTTCTAATAACGTAAAGGATTGACTTTTAGTGCTGAAGTCGTAAGATAACGCCATTCGAATAATATTCGAATGGCGTTATTCATTTTAGTCAGAGAAAAATTATGGCCCCAGCACCTAAATATAGCATGCAGCAACAAGAGAATATGATTCTTGATGCGGCGGCAAAATGCATTGAGCAGAGCTCGTTGATTGACTTTACCATGTCGGCGGTCGCCAAAGAGGCGGGCATGTCGATGGGATCGATTTATAAACATGTGCAATGTAAAGAAGACATTATCTTCGCGCTAGCGATTCGAGTATACCGCCATCAAAGTAGCGTGTTTGAGCAGGTGATGGCGCTGGAGTTAACCACCCCTGAACAGTTGATTGGCATCACCCTATTAAATCCGCTCAAAACACAGGTTTACGCGTTCGATGCTCATTTAGAAGCCTTTGTCACTAATGAGTTAGTGGTTAAACGCACCTCACCGATGTGGCGTGAACGCATGATCGACGCCCATCAGCATTGTGAAGAGCTATTCAATCGCTGCATGAGTTTAGCTGCTCACTCTGGTGAATTATCAGGCGCGGGTGATATCGAGCAGCTTATCGAGGAAATTAACCTTGGCGGCTGGGCATTAACCGTGGGTTACCAGAGTGTCATGCGGGTGGTACAAATTAGAGAAATTGCCCAAGGTGATGCCAAATTATACCAACCGGTTGCGGTTGATGCGCCCATTGTTCGCATATTTACCCGATTGTTTAATTCCTATCAGTGGCAAACGCCGCTCGATAAGGTTGGTATTGATAAAACAGCGAAATTGCTAGTCGGCCTCGGCTTACGTTAAAAATTAGGAAAATTATTATGAGTTTACGTCGCTGGAGTGTTGCCGTTTCGATTGTTGTGGTCACTATTGGTTGTTTATCATTTTTAAAATTTCAACAGGTACAAGCGGCCATTGCTTTTGGTGAGTCATTCCCTGAGCCATCAGCAACGGTACAAACGCTGTTGACCGAGTCATCAAATTATCAGCCTAGTTATGAAGTCACTGGCCAGGTGCGCGCGATTCAGGTCGTGACCTTACACAACCAACTGTCGGGGATAATTGAGAAAGTTAATTATCGTGCTGGTGGACATGTTGAGCAAGGGCAGTTATTGATCTCGCTGAACATCAGTGAAGAGCAAGCGCAGTTACAAGCGGCTAACGCGTCATTTAAGCTCGCTAAGGCGACGCTCGAGCGTAACAAAACACTATTGGCGGGTAATAAAGTCAGTCAACAGGCAGTAGACTCAGCACTGGCCGACTATCAGGTAAGCCGCGCCAATATCGCCAATTTACAAAGCGTGATTGAGAAGAAACAAGTCGTTGCTCCTTTTAGTGGCACCATGGGATTAGAAACCTATGAGGTCGGGCAATTTCTTCGCGCCAATGCGAGTCTAACCACCTTGGTCGATGATAACAAAGACATGTGGGTCGATTTTAAATTGCCACAGACGCTGGCCAAATTAGCCATCGATAGCGACATTTTGATTAACAAAATTAGTCAATCGTCACCTGAGCAGGTGATGCCAGCTCGCGTTATCGCCAAGCATAGTCAAGTTGATGTCGCCTCAAGACATTTACAATATCGCGCGCAAATTAATGATAGTCGCGCGCTGTTATCCCATAACGAATTAGTTAAGGTGTTGATCCCTAAAACACCTGAACAGGTGGTTGTGCTACCAAACTCTGCCATCGTCAGAAGTCCTTTTGGTAGCTTTGTGTTTGAGCTCGTTAAAGACGAGCAAGGAAACTACCGCGCGAAAAAGCGTAATGTAGCATTGGGACAACGTGACGGAGACTTGCATGTAGTGCGCCAAGGCTTGGACCAAGGAATGTTAATTGCGACCATCGGTGCCTTTAAACTACGCCCTGAGCTATTAGTCTATGTCGATCAAAACAATGGCTCACATACTGCGTTAGCCCCTACTGCGGGGAGTAAGTAATGAGCGCCGCCCATGAAAACAAACCCTCGGTGATGGACATTTTTGTCACCCGACCCTTGTTAGCGATTGTGCTGTCATTGTTAATCATTATTGCCGGTGTTTACTCGTCGGGAAGTATTTCTGTGCAGCAATTTCCCAAAATTGAAAGTACCTCGTTAGTGATCAACACCGTATATACTGGTGCCTCGGCAGACGTCGTCAAAGGATATATTACCGAACCTATCGAGCGCGTTGCCTCAACCGTACCCGGTGTAGATTATGTTGACTCGGCAACGATTTCTGGCAGCAGTAAAGTCACCGCGTGGCTTGATCTTAATTATGATTCAACTGCGGCGCTGGCGGAGCTCACCGCCCAACTTGGACAAATTAAATTCGAACTACCACAAGGGGCGCAGGATCCTGCTGTCTCTTTAGTGCGTGCCGATCGTGTGAACGCCTTATTCTATTTAAATATTGAAGCAGGTGATTTACCACGTAGCAAGGTGAGTGATTATTTTAGTCGACATGTTATCCCGGTATTGAGCGATATTGGCGGGGTACAGAAAGTCACTCTTGAAGGCGGACGCGATCCTGCGATGCGTATTTGGATTGATTCTGACAAGTTGGCGGCGTTCAATATTAGTGCCGACCAAGTGTTAGGCGCGCTCCGCGATAATAATACCATTGCTACGCTTGGTTACAGTAAAAACGGTAGCCAGCGCATCGATTTGATGGCCAACACCTTACTTAGTACGGTGGCCGATTTTCAGCAGTTGGTGATAGTTAGTATCGATGGCGCGCAAATACGATTGGCCGACGTTGCTACCGTTGAAGAGGGAGAAGCCGAAGGGATGGCTGATGCTCGCCTAGATCACGACCAAACCACGTTTATTGGTGTATGGCCCCTGCCTGGTGCCAACGAAATAAATATCGGTGATGAGCTTTATCGAAAAATAGACGAGTTAAACCAACAACTACCGGATCAGTTACATATCGCCATTGGTTATGACGGCACGCTCTATATGCGAAATGCGATTAAAGAGATTTTTACCACGCTACTTGAAACGGTATTTCTGGTAGGGATTGTGGTGGTCTTAATGATGGGTTCGATACGCAGTGCGATGGTGCCATTGATCACTATTCCTATTTCTATCTTGGGCGCGATTGGCGTGATGTCGCTAATGGGATTTTCGCTCAACTTACTGACTATCCTGGCGATTGTTCTTTCGGTTGGATTGGTGGTGGATGATGCCATCGTAGTGGTTGAAAATGTCGCGCGGCACATGCGCGAAGGCAAAGGACGCTTCGAAGCGGCGCTGATTAGTTCGCGTCAATTGCTCGTACCAATCATCGCAATGACCTTAACCTTGGCTGCCGTTTACGCGCCAATTGGTTTTTTGTCGGGACTAACGGGTTTCTTGTTTAGAGAGTTTGCCTTTACGTTAGCCGTTTCGGTGCTTATCTCTGGCGTTGTTGCGGTCACTTTATCACCAATCATGAGTGCGTTTGTGACGGTTGAAGGGGGGCATGAAGGTCGCTTTACCAAAATGGTTAACGGTTATTTTGAGCGTTTACAACAGCGCTATGTTCGGGCGCTAGATGTGCTGTTTTCGTGGCGCGCGCAGGTGATTTTTTGTGCCGTGATCTTTAGTTTATTGGTGGTGCCATTTTATTTATTATCGCAGCAAGAATTAGCGCCGGTGGAAGATCAAGGAGAGATCAATGTCGTGGTAACTGCGGCACCAGAAGCATCACTGGATTATACCACCAGTCAAATGTATCAGGTTGCCGATGTCATGAATGGTGTCGAGGGAGGTAAATACACTTGGCAAATCGTGTTTAACAATGCGGGCTTTGGCGGTGTTGAACTGGAAGATTTAGATAAGCGTGAGCAAAGTGTCCATCAGATGGTGCCACAACTCTTTGGCCAATTAGGTGGCGTGAGTTCGTTGAATCTATTTCCGATACTTCCTGCTGCTCTGCCGACGGCGGGTCAATTTGATGTTGAAGTGGTGGTTCGTGCCAATGATCGCTATGAAAACATGCTTGGTTACGCGCAGCAAATTATTGGCAGCGCGTATCAAACGGGCAGCTTTATGTTTGTGGATAGCGACTTGAAAATCGATTTAGCACAGAGTCAATTAGTGATAGATAAAACAATTATTTCAGACTTAGGCTTAACGGTGGCAGGGATCAATCAACAGTTAAGTGTTTTGTTATCTAATGATTTTGTTAATCAGTACAACGATAATGGCAAGGCCTATCGGGTGATCCCGGTAGTTGATAGCCAAGAAAAACTCAATCCTGAGTTAATCTTAGATCTGAAAATCACCACGCCGATGGGCGAGGTGGTTACCGTATCGAGCTTTGCGCATGTTGAACCTGTTGTTGGGCCTAGATTGTTAGGTTCATTTAATCAGCAAAAGTCATTTAGAATCTTTGGTGGCGTACTGCCTCATATCACAAAAGAGCAAGCATTATCGCAGATTGAAGACATCGCGGCACAGCTGCTACCAGCGGGTTATTCGATTGATTATGCGGGCGAATCACGTGAGATGCGCAAAGAAGGTAACACCATGATAACGGTGCTGATGGTATCGCTAATCATCGTGTATTTCGTGCTGGCCATTCAGTTTAATAGCTTTAGAGATCCCTTGGTGGTTCTGATTGGCTGCGCGCCGTTAGCACTGTCCGGGGCATTGATGCTAGCATTTTTAGGCTTCACTTCGGTCAATCTTTATGCGCAAATCGGCCTCATTACGCTGGTGGGCTTAATCACTAAGAACGGTATCTTAATTGTCGAGTTTGCCAATCAAATGCAGCTCCAAGGCATGGGCAAGCTTAGCGCGGTTAAAGAAGCCGCCAGTACCAGATTACGCCCAATATTAATGACAACGGCAGCAACGGTGTTAGGACATTTTCCTTTAGTCTTAGTCACAGGTGCAGGCGCAGAAGCTCGTAACAGTATTGGGGTTATCTTAGTCGCAGGCATGGTGATAGGGACGGTATTTACCTTAATAGTGCTGCCAATCTTGTATCAGTGGCTAGCCACCGATCATCGTCATCAGGTTATCGATGACGCGCGTTGTGAGAAGCTAGCAACTGTTTAGCGAAGAAATGGTGAGCCAATTAGCGTCTTTGCTCGGCTCACCTATCGCTTAGCCATTCATACACTCTTCAATTTGGGCGATAGTGCGAGGAGCGCCAGCGGTGAGATTGAGATGACCGGACGATGTCACTAAAATATCGTCTTCTATACGAATCGCGATGCCGCGCCATTGCTCGTCAACGTCCATACAATCTTGCGGGATATAGATACCCGGCTCGATGGTAAACACCATATTCGGTTTAAGCGTAACCCAATCATTGGTGTCATCTTGATAGCTACCCACATCATGCACATGCAGCCCTAACCAGTGCCCTGTTTTATGCACGGTAAACTTACGCTGTAATTCATTGGCTAAGATATGCTCAAGATCGCCATTAAGAATACCCAATTCAAGTAGTCCTTGCGCCAACACTCGTTGGTTTGCTTCAAATAATGTATTCCAAGCCGCGCCCGGTTTAACCAGAGCGATGGAGGCGTCGAGCGCATCGAGTACTAATTGATAGAGCTTGGTCTGTGGTTTACTAAAGCGACCATTGACCGGAAAGGTTCGCGAAATATCGGCGGTATAGAGCCCAAACTCGCCGCCCATATCCGTTAACACGAGCTCGCCATCTTGGCACACACTATTATTATCTTCATAATGCAGGCAAATACCGTTATTGCCCGCCGCGACAATATTGGCATAGCCGACACTGTCACAGCCAAAATCACTGATGGTACGATTAAATGTTGCGCTTAATACGCGCTCATTGACACTTGGTTGTGCCGCTTTCATTACGTTGATATGCCCAGCGACAGAGGCGTTAGCCGCCTGCTTGAGCAGTGATATCTCACTGTCATCTTTAATAACCCGCAGCTTGGCAATCAGTGGACTAAGCTGGGCAATAGTGCGATAGACCTTAATGCTATCAAAGGCATGGTTTGTTTGTTTGGCCGTTAACCAATGGGGCAGGGCATGATGATAGTTACCATGATTATCACTGATTAAAAGCTGATGGCGTTGCTCAAATAAACCAACGATGAAAGATTCAAGTTCATCGATATCATAGGCACAATCGACGCCATAATCTGCGCCTAATCGCGCAAGTCCGGCGCGGGAACCAAACTGAACTTCCTGTTGCGGGTCGCTATCTCGCGCAAACATCACATACGGTTGCTCATGACCAGGGCGAAGTACACAGACACAATCAGACTCATTAAATCCCGTGAGATAATAAAAGTCGTTGTCTTGACGAAACCCATAACTAATATTTAGGTTACGTACCTGTTCTTTATTGCCTACAATAATCGCGACGGTGTCGTTATCGAGTTGTGCCATCAGCTGTGAGCGACGCTTTGCATAGGGAGTCATATCAGATCCTGCCATTTTGTTTAACAAGTTTTCGGTTAACTATAATACTTCGCAACAAGTTTAGCTGCTGCTAAGTCTTCTAGTGCATGACCCACGGATTTAAACAGGGTGATCTCACTATCGTTACTGCGACCTTGATGCTCGCCAGCGCATAATTGAAATAAGTCGGCGTTAATATCTTCTAGTGTCATCACGCCCGTTTCAAGGGGGGTACGAATATCGCCTGTTTCCTTGGTCGCGCCCGGACGAGAATCGACGAAGATACGACAGCGACGGATCACTTGATCATCCGCTTCGCGCATATCGGGGCGATAGGCACCGACTAAATCGAGATGTTGTCCTGCGCTTAGCCATTCGCCTTTGATTAATGGGGTTTGGCTTAAGGTGGCGACACTAATGATATCTGCTTGCTTAACACCCGCTTCAATGGAATCGGTGATAGCACAATCGAGCCCTAGCTCACTCACTTGATCGATGACCGCTTGTGCTTTGTCCTTGCTACGGCCCCACACGGTGACTTTAGTGATAGGACAAACCGCATGATGCGCACGAATTAATTGTGGCGATAATGCACCGGTGCCAACCACAAACAGATGTGAGGCATCTTTTCGTGCTAGAAAACTTGCCGCTAAAGCCGACGCGCCAGCGGTTCTATTAGTAGTAAGAGTTGGCGCATCCATCATGATTTCAGGCGTACCGGTATGTAAATCCATTAATAAATAGATACCCTGAATCGATGGTAACCCAATTTTAGCGTTATCAGGAGCGACCGTAACCATTTTCACGCCCGCCTTATCACCCGATTGCCATGCTGGCATTAAGAGCAGGGTGGTTTCGCGTGAGGCATTGGGATTATCCATGTCATGATGATGGCGCATCGGCACCGTGATATCACTACAAAATGCCTGCTTTAGTGCATCGATTAAGGTGGGAAAGTTTAATGCCTGTTGTACCTGGCTTGCATCGAGTTGTTTCATTGTATAATCACTTAAATATAGTATTGCATACAATATACATGATGATTTGTGCGCTCGCCATCGCTGTTTATCATATGACGATCTTTTACTAAAGAGAACAACCGCGACTATGTTAGACTTGCAGGTAATTATATTAGGTTAATAAAAGGTTTCAAACTAGTGGCAAATAAGGCAGTTTTTCTCGATCGCGATGGCGTAATGAATGTCGATACCGGTTATGTATCACACAGTGATGACTTTGTATTTATAGAAGGGGTTATCGACGCCTGTAAGCAAATTAAAGAAAAAGGCTATCTGTTGGTGGTTATCACTAATCAGTCCGGCATCGCGCGTGGTTATTTCAGTGAAGATCAGTTTATGACCCTGACCGAATGGATGGACTGGTCATTAGCCGATAAAGATGTTGATCTTGATGGTCTCTATTTTTGTCCCCACCACCCAGATAAAGGGATTGGAAACTACAAACAGGCTTGTGATTGCAGAAAGCCAGCACCGGGAATGATTAATAGTGGCGTCGACGATCTAGATATCGATGTGTCTCAATCATTTTTAGTCGGTGACAAAATCTCAGATCTACAAGCAGGCAAAGCAGCTGGTATTGGAACTAACATTCTAGTGAGAACAGGTAAGGACATCACCGAAGAAGGCGAAGCATTAGCGGATCATGTCCTTGATACGCTAAGCGATGTGATTGCGCTACTACCATAGGCTATCGAGGTGCGCTGAGCCAAAAGACTCAGCCAACTTGGTTATTTAATACCGGCGGTATTTTTAATGATTGCCAGAAATGAACTTTGTGCCATCAAAGTTAGCCGCTCATTTGAATTGGTAAATTGTTTATTTGCTCCAACAAACATGGTGTGCCCTTCAATCGATGCAGACATAAACAACGCAATATCTTCTACTTGTTGTGTCGACAACGAGGGGTTTATTTTAGGTATGAGGTTTACAAAAATAGCACGAGCCTTTCGATAAATCTCATCAAGCACCTTTGCAGCATATTGTTCATGGTTAGCCAACGCCCAAAGCTCAGGAAATAATACCGTGGTAGTAGGATTAGCAAGATCATTAAATATATAACCAACCACATTACGCAACTGTTCTTGTGCAGGACCCTCTTTCTGACTGAGGCGATCGAACTCCATCAGATAATCGTTTAACACAAATTCAAACATCGCTTCAATTAAGCATTGCTTGTTGGGAAAGTGATAGGTTAAGTTACCCACACTAACCCCGGCTCGTTCAGCGACTTTACGAATAGATAATGTGGCATACCCTTGACTGGTGAATACGTCTCTTGCTGCAACAATTAATGCATGGCTGGTATCTTTGCCACGCTGGTAAGTACTCTCTCTTGGTTTATTTTGCTTCAACTTCGTTAAACTCAATAATGAATCAGCCGTTAGTGTCACTCAATTGACAATAAACAGTCAAGAAAAGCCACATGGCTAGTATCGATGCAATATTGACGTGCGCCGTATCACACAAAAAGCGCAGGTTGCTCTTTTTGTGACCAGTTGAAGTTAAAGTGTAAAATAGCCCTTGCTATGATCTAAATGTTCTCTATAATGCGCCTCACTGAAACGGAGCAGAGCGTCATTAAGCGGATAACGCATAATGAAAGCAGCAGCGGTTTAGAGAAGGAAATAAGTTAACTTGAAACATTAAAATTAACTGTTGACTTAGAATATGGAAAGCGTATTATACGCCTCCCAACGCAACGAACCACAGGGTTTGAAGCGCTTCTCCTTACTAACTTTAACGAGTTTTGAAAGTTGAGATAAAACGTTCTTTAACAATTAGTAT
>Ga0209395_1004687_pt1 | contig 15880 bp, 12 predicted proteins | sample GOMGulsemesocosm_3_FD_184635 | JGI IMG/M metagenome (GOLD analysis project Ga0209395, IMG submission 184635) | Methane-oxidizing microbial communities from mesocosms in the Gulf of Mexico - GOM9D Gulf of Mexico (SPAdes) (version 2) | ecosystem: Environmental > Aquatic > Marine > Cold seeps... | reverse complement strand
AGCCACATTTACTGAGCTTGCCAAAAGAATTAATAAACAACTCTTAGTGATTTTATTTTTATTAAACATAAACGTCCCTAGTGCTTTTATTGTTATATTTGAAAGGTACAACTTCACGAACAAGGTTTTTATATACATTTAATTAACAAACATCAATATAATATATACAATATTCTTTATATCTTTAAAGCTGTAAATATAACTTTTAGCACTAAGGAGTGTGCTATGTTTAGATTTAAATCGAGTTAACTACTCAGTATCTTCATTGGTAGGCTCAATATTGGATTATCAGAATCTGCAAAGTTCACTATCACCCAAATATGGCCCAAAGCGACTAATAAAAACCATACTGTTGAAAATATTTGTCCATATTTATCAAGCGGTACTAAGTGTGAATAATGACGTTGTCGCCATTCAAAAATCACTTCAATTGAACCAATAAATAAGAAGAAAACTAACAGTACTAAGCCAAATGTATAAGCAACCCAAGCGCCTAAAGCGATACCTGACATACACACAGATAAACCGATCCAAGAACGCATTGAAAAACTAATGCTCTTAAGAACATGTCCACCATCAAGTGGTAATATAGGTAATAAGTTGAACAAGTTGAGCAAAGCACTTATCACCGCAGCGCCTGCGAATAATTCCATGTCTGTAGCGTAATATAAAATCAAACATGCAAACGACATCAATAAACCAAAACAAGGCCCCATGATAGAAATCACCACATCTTGCCATCGGGTATTTATTTTATCGTCTGAAACAGCTAATCCCCCCACAAAAGGAATTAAATATATGCCCTTGGTCTTAATGCCAAAATATTGCATCGCTCTCACATGACCATATTCATGCGCCACTAAACAAGTTACCAGTACTAACGCAAATTCAATTGAAAATAACCAAGCATAGCCTGCAACTGAAGCTCCAGCTAATACTGCTTTAATTACTTTTGCACTTTTTAATAATTTAAAACCTAATGCAGCTAAACCTAGCCAACCGGTCTTGCGCTCTGATTTAGCTAAATGGCCCGTATTGGGCAATTGAAAATCACCTGAGGTTTGCTGTTTTTGATCGACCCATAATTGATAATCAACGGTTTGATCTTGCGCCTGAAGATTAAGGCTAATTTCTACTTTTTCGTTATCTTGTTGTAGCTGAAATCTATGCACAACCTCAGTGACACGATTACCTGCCAAATTAACTTGGCTTACAAGTTGATCGGCCCAATAAAGGCTTTGCAAGCCGGACTCATCCATTTCAAGTTTAAGTTCTTGATCAAAAAGCGTGATGTTTAACAACTTTGTTTACTCGCTAAATCATTTATATAAAGTTGCTATTTTACCTGACTTAGCTGTAATAAGTGATTAATTTTATTGTCACTAACTTGATACAAACGCACCGCAGTAACCATTAAAAATAATAATCCACTGAATTCCAATAGTAATAAAACACCAAACATCAAGTACAGCCATGGGTAAACTATGGTTAGCATTAATGATAGCCCAGTGAAAATATGAAACATGAATAATACATTTGCATGTTTTTTATTTAAAAAGCCATGCATATTCGGCAATAAACTCATGGCTTCAAAGTTCATTAAACATTTTTGCTGCAAATGCGTATAACTTAAAAAAGGAATAATTTTAAGTAACATACCTTGAATAATAGATATGACATAAAAATAAATAAAAATCGCAGCCATTAACAATACTTGCTTATGTTTTAAAGCCTCAGCAAAAACATATTCTGACAATACAAAAAAGATAAATAAAACAAACATGCTCACTGATGCCAACTGCCAGTACTTAATTGTTGTATCGGGTATTTTACGTTTTCGATTATGAATCACATATAAAACGCTGATTGAGTATATGCAATTTACCAGTAATACCCCCCCTATTGTTATCGAACTAATCTCTTTAAATAAAAACATAAAGAATAACAAACTAAGAATAATTATAGGAATATACTTTGAAATCACTTTGTTAAATTGTGGTGCAACATGGAACATCGGAATAATTTGAAAGCTCACTGAAATAATTAATAATCCGCCCCAACCTAAACCGCCCCATAAAACATGTAAATTAGTAAAAAACTTATCGCCTTGAAATAGCCCAAACATTAACCCAATACCTAATAAAACAGTAACAAGTAACGCAAATACAGCTAATCTAAGACCATTTACAACCACTCCTTGGCTCAGTTTTTTGCTTAATATCCAAGTAACGGCCGATAAATAAGTTATAAAACTCATAGCCAAAAATAAAAGGGCTAAAAACTTCATGCTTTTAAATGGCCAAATAAAACTTAACATTAAACAACAAGTTCCCAGCAAGTGACCTACAAAACTAATATTGGCAACTAAGTTTACTTTTGGAAAGCCTATCCCCCCAACAACCGGAAAAATTTGAAACAGCGCCCCCATCATCACGCTCATCATGAAACCTAAGGTGAAGCCATGAGTAATCATTAACATAGCAGGATGCCATCGGCTGAACCAAATATCAGGCCCAGAATATATAATAAATAAAGCGATAATAATTAAGAATACGGGTGCGATTAAAAAATAGCGAAAAGGAATATTAATAGGGGGCAAAGCATCAAACGATAGGCCTGACATATTCATAATAGTTCTGCTTTAAGGTGATTTTGAATTTATTAAATGTTGGAAGTGCGCTTCAAAGTGAGTGCTTTCTGATTGCTTATAAATGAAGATATGACACTGCTTAAATTCAACATTACTCGCAGGTAAAAGCTGGCAAAAGTGACTCCAGCCAGATTCTGATAATTTTTTATATAACGGAAACGGCTCCCTGCTATGAATCACTTTCAAACACTGTAACTTCGCTAAGTTTGATAATGACCTAAGTATTTCAGTCATAGGCTCGGGAGGCTGTAATTCGCTCACATCAATTGTGATTAATTCCATTTTAGATACTTTCTAACTGAGTTTAAGTGAATTTCATTAGCTCAAAACTGGCTCACAATGCGCTTTTAATTGACTTAGAACACCAAACTCCATTGGAATGTGTTGCTGGCTCATAGGATATAGCATCATTTCTTCTTTCATATTATGCTGCTGCATTAAAACCATTAATGTTTCAGATAAACCTAAAAATGCATCTTTATCTTGAGCGCTTAATGTTTTATTAATATCTTGTACAAGTGCACGCATTTGCTCATGCTCACTTCGCATTACCTGAGTTGGCCCTGCAGTTATGCCCGTTGCTTGCTCAAATTGCGGAAATAAAATTGTTTCTTCAGCTTCTAAGTGTAAATCTAATTCTGTTGTAAATAACTGCCATTTTACATCCGCTAAAGACCAATCAGATTTTGCTACGGCAGACTCAGCTTCTGCAAAAACATCATCGCATTCTCTATGTTTTACTGTCATATAGTCAGGAATAGAACTCATGTTATTAACTCCATTATTTCAATAAACAAATAATAGACCTTTGAATTTTTATAACTTTGACCTGAAATAATAAAATTAAAAAAATAAATTTAAATTCTATAACCTCTACGCTAATTCATTTCCATAAACTTCTGATAAAATCAACTTTAACCCCTGTTTTAACTCACTTTCTTCCATTGATGCAAAACCAATTCTAATATAATTAAAGGAACTTACTTCCTGTTTGTTGTTTTTATGATTTAAATCAAACTCCAACTGTGTTTGTAAATAAACCTGTTTTTCAAAGAGCTTTTCTTTCAATCCGACGATAGATTTTCCCATATCAACCCAAATTGCCATGCCGCCATCTGGATTTTTAAATTTAATGGGTAAGCCTAGCCCTTGGTAATGTTTTAAAATATTTACCGTAATATCCCTGCGTTTTTGATAAATACGAGTCATACGACGTAAATGACATTCAAACCCCCCTTCTTTCATCCATCTAGATACAGTTTGTTGGATCAGCACATTATTTTTATGGTTCATCAAAGTTTTGTATTCTGCTAACGCCTGTATTAAATCTTGATTTGCTGCCACATAACCAATACGTGCACTACCAAACATTAATTTTGAAAATGTAGATATATATATCACTAAACCTAAAGGATCATCTGCAGCCATAGGTGCGATAGGCTGGCATTTATAATGAAACTCATGATCGTAATCATCTTCAACAATCGCCACATTATATTTAGCTGCTAACTGATAAATCTTCATACGTCGCTCAGCATCTAATGTCACTGTTGTTGGGTATTGATGTAACGGCGTTAAATAAAGTAATTTGATTGAATTTGATTTAAGTTGTTCTTCTAAATGATCAGGAATAATGCCTTTTTCATCTTGATTAATCGGAATTAACTGAGCGCCTGAACTTTTAAATGCAGCCCAAGCTGGCGGATAGCCTAATTGTTCTACCGCCACTTTATCACCGGCTTGCAATAATAATTGCGACACCATATACAAAGCTTCTTGAGAGCCATTACAGATCATTATTTTTTTATCTGTTATAGAACGCATTCTTCTTAAATAAGTAGATACCTGATTGATTAATTCAGGTAAACCTCGGCTATCACCATAACTTAAATCATCAAATTGTGGTCTTTGGCAAGATTGGGAAAAATACCCTCTAAATTCATCAAAGGGAAATAATCTTAAATCAGGCTGGCCACCAGCAAAGTTATATTTAAACTCAGTGGCTTTTATGGGTTTTTGAATAATACCTTTACGTACAAACTGCCATTTAAATTGAGTTTGTTTAGTATCAACTTTATTTATATTTTGACTCGATTGAATCGGCAAAGAAGCCACAACCGTATAACCAGACCTTTGTTTAGCCTCCACCCAACCTTCAGCAACTAATTCAGCAAAAGCCGCCATGATTGTATGTCTATTAGTATTTAACTGCTCAGCGAGTTTACGCGCTGAAGGCAAAGACTCAGCGGGTGCGACTTTTCCTTGCTTAATTGCCTGACGAATGGCATCAGCTATCACAATATATTTTGCTTTTGAGCTTGAATCTAAATTAAGAGAAAGCGCCTTCAAACTGGTATACCTAATAGTTTAATTCTGGTTATAGAGTTTATACCAGAAAAACACATAATAGAAATAGATGCTTACTTAGATGGCTCAGGTGTTTAATAACACATAAATGAACTCAATAAAAAACCGTCATTCCCGAATTATTTTATCGGGAACCTTTAGGAGATGATAATGTTCAAACCTCAAATTTTACAAAGCCAATTAATTAAATTAGTGCCAATGAATATGGGCCATTTAGAAGCTTACCGCACAGCAGGAAACTTTCCTGAAGTATGGCAACATATGCCAATGAATCGTTGTAAAACAACAGAAATCACCACAGCTTGGATGAAAGAAGCTATTAATGAAATGGCACTAGGTCAACAAATTGCATTTGTCACTATAGATAAAAAAACTAATCAAGTAATTGGCTCTACCAGGTTATTTAGGTTAAACCAAAAAGATAAATCTCTTGAAATCGGCCATACCTTTATTACGCCAAAATTTCAGCGTAGTTATGTTAATTCACACGCAAAATTTTTAATGCTGCAATACGCATTTGAAATGTTAAATATGGTGAGAGTCGAGATTTGTACCAACGAAACTAATCAACAATCTCGTACAGCTATAAGCCGTATTGGCGGTCATTTTGAAGGTATATTAAGAAAACACCGTAAATCACCAAATGGAGATTATCGTAATACAGCTATGTTTAGCATCACAGATGATGAGTGGCCAAAGGTAAAAGAAAAATTATTAAAAACAGCAACTCAAAAACAAGAATTTGAATATTAATTTTAGACATTCCTAAAGGAGATAAACCATGTATCCGCCTAAGCATTATCAAACGAACTCAGAAGACAAAACTGAACAAGCTAAATTAATTGAATTAATAAACAATAACCCATTAGCGACTTTAATTATCAATAGTGAGGGAAAGCTGCCACATGTTAGCCATATTCCTTTTCATTATGATGAACAACAAACATCATTAGTTGGCCACACTAGCAATCAACACCCTTTAGCTAAAATATTAAAACAAAACAAAATCGAAGACATCATTTTAATATTTCATGGGGAACAAGGTTATATTTCCCCAAACTATAGTGAAGCTCAGCCAGTCCCTACTTGGAATTACAGCAAAGTACAAATAACAGGTGAGGCTAAAATAATAACCGATAGCAATAAAAAATATAAACAAATGGATATCACCACACAATACTTTGAAAAAGAACAAGCTCAACCTTGGTTATTAGATTCAGCCCCGAGCAAAGCCATTGAACAAATGCTTAAAGCGATTACCGTTTTTACAGTATCAATTAATGAATTAAATGGGCAATTTAAGCTGAGCCAAAACAAACCTACAGCTGTTAAACAACAAATATCAGATCAAATGAAATTAAAGGGTAATAAAAAGCTAGCAGAGCAAATGCTTGATTAAATAGTATTAGTTTCCACACATAACCTAGATGTAAATACTTTCTTAAATACGATAGTAATAATCCATGAAATCTTTAAAACAAAAGTGTATATTGCATACAATTAAAGGTGCGATAGTAGTTTAAGAAGTAATTATATGAAAATTAAAAATAACTTAGGTTTCACAATAATTGAGCTGATTATTGTCATTGTTATTTTAGGCATTTTATCCGTCACTGCCCTGCCAAAGTTTTTGAATATGGGCCAAGATGCCCATGATGCAAGGGCAAAAGCGATATTTTCAAGTTTTAGCTCAGCAGTGAGCATGTATCATGGCTGCTGGCAGGTAAAAGGCGGCACAGGTTATATGCAAGATCTTCCCTGTTACGGTGATGGCGATTTAGATTCTAGCTATACAGGATTTCCATTAGGAATAACGACAGAGCCAGCAAAAGAAGGTAAAGACTTAAAAGGATCGTATTGCAAAGATCTATGGAATGGATTACTAGCTGGAGATGATTTTGTTCTTGAAAGCCATTCAGGCTCTCCAAGCTTTGGTAGCAATACAGATATTATATATTGGTATACTGGCCTAAGTATTTTAAATCCTACAATTCACTGCTATTACAACTATATTTCAGATAACCGCCAAAAAGGTTCCGAAAATTGGCAGCTGAAATACTACCCAGCCACAGGTAAAACAGAAGTCGTTAGAGCTACTTTAACTTAATAAGTATGCATCACGCTTTCTAGCCCTTAAATCCAACAGCTTAAGCTTATTATTATTACTTGTTAGAAGCAGAATTTAAAAACAATATATTTACATTCATTTACATCCTGTATTCATTTCTGTTGTTAAGTACGATAACATCCGTACCAAAGTACGATATATACCGTACTTAAAACAATAAAACCAAAGGAAATGGATAAATGAAAACATCAAAAAAAGCGCTTTCACTAATCACACTCTTAACCTGTTTTGCACTGACAGCTTGCTCATCAACAGAACCTAATAACCTGACTGCCGAGCAAGATGCCAAACCTAAAAAGAAGAAAACTTGCATTGCAGGTGAAAGAACAGGTTCTCGATTAGCAAAAAGGTGTTAATACACAATCCCCAGTAACACAAAATGCTTATTTTTATATCCCCCAATAAGCATTTTTATTTCTTCAACCTCTTATTCACTACCTTTTAGTGTATGAGCCACAGGTTTATGAATTATCGCTCGTAAAGGCAAATAAATAGATGCCGCTAGCAAGGCAATTACTAAACCTAACGTAAATATACTTAGCGGTATTATTTTTATATCAATAAAGCTCGATAACGCCTGTGAATAAAACCCATAAACTCCGATTAAAAATACTAAGGATATTCCGATAGCAATTATTAAATTAATAGCGTTTTCCAACAAAAACAACTTAACTATATCACTCTTTTTTGCACCTATAGCAAGGCGCGTAGCTAACTCACTTTGTCTTAAATGCACATTATAATTTGCAATTGAATATAAACCTATAGATGCTAAAAATAAGATAAGTAAGGTTAAAACAATTGTTGAAATTGCTGTCGTTATTTGTGAAAACATCATTTTATAATGCACTGATTTCACAGTTTCATAATCTCGTAAGTCAAATCTAGCATCAATATTAGTCACCAGTTCTCGAAAATTATTCTCTGATATTGATTGACCTTCATTAAAGCGAACTAACATACTCAGCCAATGGTCGGCACCAGGGAAGTAAGCGCGTTTACTATCATATGGCTGATTTGGAATTTGAATACTTTTAACAATTCCAATTATTTTATATCGCTTGTTGTTATTTACCAAGTGCAAACCTAAAACATCACCGCCCGATTGAATTTCATTAGCAAACTGCTCATTAATAATTACAACATCAGTCAAATCTTTAATATCATCACCACTAAAGTTGCGACCCTGCAATAAACTCTGCTCTATTACATTAAAATATTTATTATCTACCCATTTCATATAAGGGCTAAATTTTTGTCCTGTTTTATCTACTTCAGTTGCTCTTACGGCATAAGCACTAAAGGGAGAAATAGAGTGTGTAACTGACTTTATTTGAGGCAAAGCTTTCGTTTGTGCTTTTAACGCGTTCATAAAAGCACTATATTCACTCCTTTCTGGCTTAATTGCTGATACTCGAGTCATATTGATACTCATAGTATTATTTGCATTAAATCCAACAGGCTTAAAAATTGTATTGGTTGCATTTATTAATATTACTGAACTCACAAATACCATAAGTGTTACAAGAGTTATTTGGCTAACAATTAATACTCTTCTTAAGGGTTTTGAAACTTGCGCTTTAATACCTTTACCACTGCTACTTAGTGCACTTTGAATTACATTAAAATTAATATGTTTACTGGCAAGTAATGAAAATATAAAAGATAAAATAACAGCGATAAAGATAAGGCTAAACACAGATATAACATCAATTGATAATTCATTTATTCTGGGTAAAAGGGTAACTAAATAGCTTTTTAATATGTGAAACTCTATCGTACAAACCACAAGAGCTACTATGACAGCAAGCATCATCAAGCTCACAATTTCTATAAATAGCAGTTTTAAAATCGTTTTTTTTGAAGCACCTAAAGCACTATGAATAGCTAGGTTGTATTTAGTTTCAGCTGCTCTAGAGATAAATAAATTGGCAATATTAACAACTGCGATTAACAATAAGCCTAAACTTGCTGCAAGTAACATATAAAGCAGCTGTTTATTGTCACCTAAGATATATTTGCCAATAGCAGTAAGGTGCATTTCAACAAACCAACCTTTAGCCCAATCTTGCCCTGCGACCTCTGATTGCCACTTTTCATTTAAGTTAATCGTTAAATAATCAACTGCATTTTCAGTTGTATATTCATCAGTCAATTTACCTATGAAAAATAATGGCTCATGGATCATGCCCCAAGCCGACTTCAACATTTCAGATGAGCTTTCGAACTCCCAAGGCAGCCAAACTTGTGTTTTACGCCCAGTTGTCATTAATTCTGGCTCTATAAAATCTTTAGCCGTCACACCAATAATTTTATGACTGACACCTGAAAAACTTACCGTTTGATCTAAAATATCATCAGTTAAAGAAAATTGATTTTTCCAAACGTGAAAGCTGATCACTGCACCTGGTTTATGCAGGCCAACAGCTTCATTTTCATCAAAGAAACGGCCTTTACTCATAGGGATGGATAACATTGATGAGAGTTCTGGTGTCGTAAAGCTTAAATTTACAGTGCGAGAATTGTTATTAAATCTCACTTGCGCTTCGTAATAGGAGATCAACGCCTTTTCCTTAAAAGCAGCCTCATTTTTATAAATGTGCATTAAACTTGGAAATGGAAACATATGACCAATTAAACTTTGCTTTTGATCATATAAGCCATGCTGTAAAACCAAAACCTTATCTTGCTCTGGGTAAGGGAAAGTTTTATTTAAAATTAAATTACTTAATATAATCACACATAACAGTGAGCCTAAAGTTATGCCCATAGAAGTAACAACTGTCATTACAAAGTTTGGTTTGTGCTTTAAACTACAGAGCATTTGTTTAAACTGATAAATAACACCATTCATAATCAACTCTTTTTATTATTTGTTTATATTCATATAAAAATGCAGTGATACCTAAGCATCTGTGCATTAGTCACTAACCACTGCTTTTTAAGGCATAAACCGCAGGTCGATTAATTAAAGATCTTAGTGGAATATAACAGGCTAAAAATGTGATCAACGAAATTAAACTTAATGTCACTACCGCTTGAGGTAATAGCTGCCAGTTAATATAACTTGCTAACGCAGAACTAAAGCTAATTGTCATCCCAAGCAAGAGCAAAATACTCATAGCTAAACCGATAATCACAGATAAACTATTGTCTTTTAGTATCATTACAATTAAGTCTTTTCGTTTAGCGCCAATAGCCATGCGTGTGCCGATTTCAAAACGACGAATTTGCGTACTGTAACTCATTACCCCATAAAGCCCCAAGCTTGCTAAAAAGAAAGTTAAACTCGCTAAAATAGCCGTGGTGATTGCCGTGGCCTTTTGAGTGAATAGCCCCATATTTTGGGTTTGCGCTAATGATTCATATTTTTCAATCACCATAGATTTATTACTTTGCTGAATAACTTCAACAAGCTCTTCACGAGATAATTTTTGATTTGGCTTAAATTTAATTAACATGCTGCGTTGTGGTGCACTACTTGGGCCATAAACACGAAATGGTTGGTCAGTTTGATTTGGCTGTATGATATTTTTTGCCACACCCTTTATGGTATAAACCTGATCGTTACCTGGATTGACGTTTATACCAACCGCACTGCCATTTGGAGCTAAATGGTTGGCTAATGCCTCATTTATAATCCATACATTATTGCCATCTTTGATATCTGCAGCAGAAAAATTTTCACCATCAATTAATGGTTGCTCTAATAAACTAAAATAATCATCTGCAATACTTTTTATAAATATGGTGTAGCGTTCTTTACGCACTAAATCATTAATTGGCCACTGCCAAAAACGACTTAAAGGAGAGCTTGAGTGGCTTAATGATTCAACTTCTGGACGCTCAGCTATTTGCGCTTGTATATCTGTCATTATTGGCCCAAAAGCGTCATATTCAGGCCATTCCATACCGGAATAAACTAAATTTAAATAAGATAAATTATTAGTTTTAAAACCTGCATATTCATTTAATGAATCAAGTGAATGTTTAAATAAATTAGTATTAACAAATATTAAAGCTGCTGCGATTGCCACTTGGGTGATCACTAATACTTGGCGTGTTTTTTTAGAAACCTGTGCACTGTTGCCCTTACCACTTGATTGTAAGCTCTGGTTTAAGGTTTTATAACGAATTGTTTTAGCGCTAACTTTGGCAAAAAAGTAAGCCAAACTCATCACAATCACTACCGCTGATAAAAATGAAAAACCATTTAATGTTAACTCTGCCACTCGGGGTAAAACATCGCTTAAATAATGTTGTAGAATATAAAAACCTGAAACAGCAATTACTAAAGCCACACCAATTGATAGCAACATCAAAACGCCCGACTCAACTAATAAAGCATTAAATAACTGCTTTTTATTAGCGCCCATAGCGGCACGAATTGCCATGCTATGTTGTTGCTGTGCGATACGAGAGATAAATAAATTAGCAATATTAGCGCTGGCAATAATCACTAAACCAAATACACCCGCCAATAAGAAATATATAATTTTATGACTATCACCTAATACTAAGCTGTTAAAGCTGTGAAGCTTCATTTGCAAAGTCCAATCATTTAAAAAAGTGACTCCGCCTACATTATCTCGCCAAATTTGATTTTCAGCAGGTGTTATTTCCTGCTCTATTTGCTTAATTGTTTTTGATGAATCTAATTTACCAACAAAAGCTGCAAGCGGAATAATACGACCCCAACTTTCTTTAGAGCCGATATCTAAATTATAATCCCACGGTAACCACACTTGCGTTTTACGGCCCCTTTGTTCAATTTCAGGTTCAACAAATTCAGCAGCTGTCACTCCGACAATAGAAAAACTCACGCCACTAAACTCTATTTTTTGCGATAAGATATTAGCATCACTTTTAAATTCATTTTGCCAAGTCTCAAAACTAATAATAGCCACGGGATTATGGGTATCAAGCTGCTCTGTTTGCTCAAATTGACGGCCTTGGGCCATAGATATATCAAGCATTGAGAACCATTTTGGCGTGACATAACCCATTTTAAAACTTGGCTGTTTAGCAGAGCTAGTTAAAATATTATCATCATAATGGATCAATGCAGCTTCACTAAAATGCGTTTGATTTTTATAGAAGTGAATAAGCCCAGGATAAGTAAATAAATCATTATCCACTTGTCCATTTTGCATTATTTGGCTTTGCACTACCCGATATAGTTTTTCTTGTTCAGGATAAGGCAGTGGCTTCATTAGCATCACATAAGCAAGTGTTAAAACACATAAAAGTGCACCTAAGGTCAAACCCATAGTTGTAATAACACTGGCAATAAAACCCGGTGTTTTTTTAAGACTCTGCCAAGCTTGCTTAATTAAATACTTAAGATGATTCATAAAATATTCTTTTCCTTGAAATCACTAAAATCAAAAATGTGTAAATGCTTACTCAGTGCCTCTAAGGGCATGAATAGCGGGATGATTGATATAAGCTCTTAATGGCCAATAACAGGCAAACAGTGAAATAATACCAATCAAACATAATGTAATTGCTAAAATAGGGAGTAATTCTGATGATATATAAGCCACCAGCACATCAGATAAACCAATGTAAATAGCCATCAATGCGATAAAACTACTGGCAAAGCCTAATAAAATGGCACTGATGTTATCTTTTATAATTAATTTGATCATATCCACACGCTTTGCACCAACAGCTAAGTGAGTGCCAATTTCAAAGCGGCGCATTTGCGTGCCATAACTTAAAATTCCGTACAAACCTATCGCAGCTAAAAAGAAAGTTAAAATGGCTAATCCTGCACTTGTAAGCGCTGTGGTATATTGGGTAAATAATAATTTTTTACGACTATTCGATAATGGCTCATAAGAAAATAATGTAATTTGGCTGCTGACTTGTTTGATCAATTTAGCAATTTCAATACGTGACAGCTCTTGCCCTGGCTTAAATTGGATCATCATCATATTTTTTGTGTAACGACTGGTGTAATACACTCTTGGTCTGATGCTTGACCTACCTGGCAATTGCACGCCTTTAACTATGCCTACAATCGTTAAATCATCATTAAATTTCATGCCTAATACGTTACTATCAGGTGATAGTTGCTGAGCAAATACATCATTAACGATCATCAAATCTTTTTGATCTTTAATATCTGATTCAGTAAAAAAATCCCCCGATAATAACCTTTGATCGATCATGGTGAAATACTTGTCATCAATAAACTTACCACCAGGCGTATAACGCTTTTCTGTGCCGTTTTGTGTTAATGCCCAAGTACCAAAACCCATTAATGGAGAAGTTGACTGACTAACAGATTCAACTTGCGGTAATTCAAGTAATTTAGCTTTCACTGCCAACATATGTGTTTGACGATTATCTTGTTTTGAATCACTTGGCGGTGCAACACCTAGTACTAGATGTGAAATATTATCAGTGTTAAAACCACCATCTTTATTTATGGTATTAATGGCATCTTTAAATAAAATAATATTAACAAACACTAGCACTGTAACAATGGTAACCTGACTTATGATCAGTACCTTACGTGTTTTTTTAGATACTTGTATGCCAGTACCTTTGCCACTTGATTGTAGGCTTGCATTAAGAGAATGATAGTTGATCATGCGAGCACTTAAGCGAGCAAAAAATAAAGCAAAACTCACAACACAAAAAATAGCTGATAATAGCGTAAAAGTATTGATTTTAAGCTCATCTACTCTAGGCAGTTGTTCAGCCAAAAAGTTTTGTAAAACATAAAATCCAAAAGTCGCAATCACTAATGCGATTAAGCTAGATAAAAACATTAACAAACCTGTTTGTGCTAATAAGGTTTTAAATAGTTGTTTTTGACTTGCTCCTAAAGAGGCGTGTATCGCAAGCGTTCTTTGCTGCTCTGCAGTACGTGAGATAAATAAATTAACAATGTTTGAACAAGCTATAAGCACTAAACCAATCACACCCGCTAATAATAAATAAACGGTATTTTCACTTTCACCTAAAATAAGTGAATTAAAATCATGTAATTCAATACCAATTGACCAACCAGCAAAGAACTTTCTGCCTGCAACTTGTTCTTGCCAGTTATCACTTATTAACGAGGTAAGCTGCTGATCTATTTGAGCTAAGGATTTATCTGTATTGAGCTTGCCAACAAACATTAAACTACCGTCATCATTACCCCACTCTTTTCGGTCTCTTTGGCCGATACTATTGTAATCCCAAGGTAGATATACATTGGTTTTTAAGCCTGTTGCTAATAGCTGAGGTTCAATAAATTCTTTTTCAAGCACACCTATAATGCGATAACTTACACCTATAAATTCAAGTTTTTGATTTAAAATATTTGGGTCTAAGCCAAATTCTTTTTGCCATGTTTCGTAACTTAAAATTGCAACTGGGTTATAAGTATCAATTGATTCAGTTTCTTCAAACCTGCGGCCAATTGCCATTTTAGCATCAAGTAAATCAAACCATTTAGATGTAATAAAAGTTGTGCTTAATGTAGGTTGTTCTATTTTTGATGTTAATACTCTTGCATCAAAATACATTAAGGCTGCATTACTAAAAACTGTCTGCTTTTGATATAAATGCATCAGATTTGGATAAGTAAATGCACGACCATCTATGCGCGATTCACTATCAATTAATTGATGTTCTACACTATATAATTTTTCTTGCTCTGGATAAGGTAAAGGTTTAAAAATTAAAACATAAGCCAATGTTAATATACATAACAAAGCGCCTAAAGTTGTGCCCATAGTTGCTAATACACTGGCCACAAAAGCGGGCTTTGGTTTTAAGCTAAACCATGCTTGTTTTTGTTGGTAAAAAAATTGGCTCATGATGATAATTCTCTATTCAAAATAGCCTATATGTTATTTCAACATATAGGCTTTTATCATATGGTGGTTAGTCACTTCCGCGAAGTGAATGAATTGCAGGGCGATTGATGAAAGGGCGTAACGGCCAGTAACAAGCAAATAAAGAGATTAAGCTAATTAAGGCAACTGTTATTACAAATAAAACAAGTAAAGACAGGTTGATATAGTCAGCTAACGCCTCAGAAAATCCGAGATACAAAGCGATTAATATCAATACACTCAAAATCATGCCTAAAATAACCGATGATAAATTATCTTTTATTATCAAGCTGATTAAATCAAAGCGTTTTGCACCTATGGCTAAACGAGTACCAATTTCAAAACGGCGCATTTGCGTGCTGTAACTTAAAATACCATACAGGCCAATTGCCGCTAAAAAGAATGTGATCACAGCAAGCACTGCACTTGTAATAGCTGTTGTATATTGGGTAAATAATAATTGCGATTTTTGTGCATCTAATAATTCCATTTCAAAAATATTATATTGACTAGTCACACTTGTTAGCACTGAAACAACTTGCTCTCTAGATACAATAGACTCAGGTTTTAGTTGCATTATCATCGCGTTTTCAGCTAAAGATGTTGGCACATAAGTCCTCAATATTGGTTCATCCGTATCACCTGGAATATGAATCGGTTTTACTATGCCAATAATTGTCGTATGTTCATCACCTCCAAAATTGATCTGTTTACCGATCACACTTTCAGATGGTGAAACCCTTTTTGCAAAAGCTTCATTTACAATTGCGACTCTGTTTTCATCTTTAATATCTGCAACCGTAAATAAATCACCTTCAATTAAATTTTGTCCTATCATTTGAAAGTAATTTTGATCTATACGTTTTGACTCTGGCGTAAAACGCTCATTAGTGGCTA
>Ga0209395_1004686_pt1 | contig 15884 bp, 14 predicted proteins | sample GOMGulsemesocosm_3_FD_184635 | JGI IMG/M metagenome (GOLD analysis project Ga0209395, IMG submission 184635) | Methane-oxidizing microbial communities from mesocosms in the Gulf of Mexico - GOM9D Gulf of Mexico (SPAdes) (version 2) | ecosystem: Environmental > Aquatic > Marine > Cold seeps... | reverse complement strand
CTGACCTGGTGGCACAACCCACTCATAGCTACGAGTTGGTGGCGCAGGTTGTTGGTAGAAGCGTGCCGCCATATCTGGGCGACTTGGATTTATCAATAGATTATGTTCGATATCGCCAAGCTGCTCAGTATATTGCTGCAATTCGGTCATATCATCTTTGAATTTACCAATTTCAACCAGACTCAAGTCCAATTGTTTGTAACCAGCACAATTTGCGCCGCTACATGCTTTTTGAATAAAAACCTTTTTCCCACGATAAGCAATACGATCACCCGGTAAACCAACGACGCGCTTGATATAATCAATGGTTGGTTGTGGCGGATATTTAAATACCACCACATCACCGCGCTCGGGTTTACCCGTTTCAACAATTGTTTTGCGTAGCACAGGATCTTTGATGCCATATGCAAACTTCTCAACCAAGATAAAATCACCAACTAATAGCGTTGGCATCATAGATCCTGATGGAATTTGAAATGGTTCATAGATAAATGAGCGTAAGATCATCACCGCCGCAATCACAGGAAACATCGATTTTGCATTTTCAACAATTATCGATTCTTGTCCTAGTTTTTCGATTGCTTCCGGTGGTAATTCTGCTTGAGAAGTTGCAAACGCAACTTTCTCAGCACGGGCTTTCGCCCAAATGAATTTATCTAATGCCCAAATAATGCCGCTAACAAAAGTAACGATCACTAATATCAGTGAAAAATAGGTTGCCATTTTTTGTTAGTCCTTTCCGATATGCAATACGGCTAAGAAGGCTTCTTGAGGCACTTCTACATTACCGACTTGCTTCATCCGTTTCTTACCGTCTTTCTGTTTCTGTAGCAGTTTCTTCTTACGAGAAACGTCACCGCCATAGCATTTCGCAATTACGTTTTTACGCATTTGCTTAACGGTACTACGCGCGATAACTTGCGAGCCGATCACGGCTTGAATGGCAATATTAAACATTTGACGTGGGATCAAATCTTTCATTTTTTCAACTAATAAACGACCACGGTTCATTGAGTTATCACGATGGGTGATCATAGCTAACGCATCAACACGATCGCTGTTAATGAGTACATCAACACGCACCATGTCAGCAGGGTTGAAATATTTGAAAGAGTAATCCAGTGATGCATAACCGCGGCTGGTCGATTTCAAGCGGTCAAAGAAATCCATTACGACTTCACCCATCGGGATCTCATAAGTAAGGGCAACTTGTTTACCGTGATAATCCATCTTAGTTTGTACACCACGCTTATCAACACACAAGGTAATTACATTACCGAGGTATTCTTGTGGTACTAAGATGTTACATTCTGCGATTGGCTCACGAATTTCTTCGATATCATTGATTGCTGGCAATTTAGCCGGGCTATCAACGTAAACAACTTCACCTTTACGGGTTTCTACTTCGTAGACTACCGTTGGCGCAGTGGTAATTAGCTCAAGATCATATTCACGCTCTAGACGCTCTTGAATAATTTCCATATGCAGTAAACCTAAGAAACCACAACGGAAACCAAAGCCCAGTGCAGTTGAGCTTTCTGGTTCATAGAACAATGAAGCATCGTTAAGGCTCAGTTTACCCAGCGCATCACGAAAAGCTTCATAGTCATCAGAGCTAATTGGGAACATACCCGCATAAACCTGAGGCTTAACTTTACTGAAACCAGGAACCGCTTGTTCTGCAGGACGACGAGTATTAGTCAGCGTATCACCTACTGGTGCGCCTAAAATATCCTTAATACCGCAAATCACATAACCCACTTCACCGCATTTTAATACGCCGGTATCCGTTTGTTTCGGTGTGAAGATGCCCACTTGATCAACCAAATGAGATTGACCCGTCGACATCACAGTGATTTTATCGCCTTTGCGTAATTCACCATTAATGATACGTACTAGAGATACAACACCTTGGTAATTATCGAACCAAGAGTCAATAATCAATGCTTGTAGAGGCGCTTCAATAGAACCTTCTGATGGGCACGGGATCTGCGTAACGATAGTTTCAAGTACTTCTTCGATACCTAAACCTGTTTTCGCAGAGCAACGTGTTGCTTCCATTGCATCGATACCGATAATTTCTTCGATCTCTTCAGCAACGCGGTCAGGGTCTGCAGCAGGTAAGTCGATTTTATTTAAAATCGGCACAACCTCGAGATCCATTTCAATCGCGGTATAACAGTTTGCAAGTGTTTGCGCTTCAACACCTTGTCCAGCGTCGACGACAAGTAAAGCACCCTCACAAGCGGCTAATGAGCGAGATACCTCATAGCTGAAGTCCACGTGTCCTGGAGTATCAATAAAGTTAAGCTGGTAAGTTTCACCATCTTTTGCTTTATAATCCAGCGTTACGCTTTGTGCTTTAATTGTAATACCACGCTCTTTCTCAATATCCATTGAGTCGAGAACTTGAGCTTCCATTTCGCGATTTGATAAACCGCCACAAACTTGAATCAAACGATCAGATAAAGTTGATTTACCGTGATCGATATGAGCAATAATTGAAAAATTACGAATATGCTTCATGGGTTAGATGCTATCCAATTCTTATAGATATGAAACTGACGAAAGGCGGATTTTAACGGATTTACGGGATGACTGCTATCTTTCAATTGCTTTTAATCTGGTCGCCATTGACCTATGATTTCAGCCTGACTCACAACACCCACCATTTTTGGTTTAAAATCAAACCTTTGCTCGTAGTTAGCGCTAAATACCTTGGTTAATTTAAAGCCCAGAAAAACACCTGTAAATGCAGATAGGATTACGAATAATTCATTATCGTATTGCAAAAACGTAGTTAGCAGTTGGGCTAGCGCTATTGACGTAAGCATGGTGAATAATGGCAATAGATAAACCAGCATGGCGCTAGTAATAATATTCTTTTCACGCAAGCCGACATCAATCTTATCACCGACACTGACTTGAGCTGTGCCTGTCACGACAAATTGATGGCTACGTTGGGGAAATGCTTTGGCTATGGTACCAGTGCCACATTCAGCACTGGCATGACAATGATTACAGGCAGAATGGCTTTCGCATTGCACGGTCAACTGATCGCCCGTGATACTTTTTACAACTGCAGTTTCTATAATCATGTTTGCGCATTACCTTAATCAATTAACGTATATTACGGATAACTGAATTGGCAATTTTCTTTGCAGTCATTACAGGAATTTCACCTACAACAACAATTTCAACATCATCCGTTATTTTAGATTGTAAACTAATCTGACCGGATACACCTAATCCTTGCGTTAAACTGCCGGATTGAGGGTCGCTGTTAATATAAACAGACACATCAACTAAACCATCAGAATACTGTAAGTAGCTGACTTCTTGGCCGATACCTGCCACTTGATGTTTGTTGTTTGAAACCATAGTGAAACCGCTGGGTAACCAAGTCGTTTTCCACTCAGATTCTTTGACTTTATCGTTAGGACGCATGGTTAATATCGTTGGCATCTTGCTCTTCGACATCTGTTCAATCCAAGGAGTAATACTCGGGAATTGGTACAGAGATACCGCCATTATTTGATAGACCACTTCACCACTGTTTTGGATCATATCCACGCGCAGCGGTAAACTAGTTTTCATATCAATCCACAGCAGATAACCAAAACGGTATTTATCTTTTGGTACTACGCGAACAACTTGGCTAACTCGTCCGGTAATACGCGAACGACCACCCACAAATACGGCTTCATAACTGTCTTTTTCTACACCAGTCAACTCGGTAGCCATTAATTTGAATAATAGTCCGGGAATATTAACGGATTTTAATGAATAGCTTTGTTGCTCAGATTCAAAGAAGCTCGTGACATCACCACGACGTAAATACTCACGTGGGTTGCCATTTAACGATAATAAATGCCCAGTAGAAACACCATCTACAACACCATGGCTATAGCGCATTGGTGTTATCCGACCTTTTTCTAACTCAACATAAGAGAGATCATAATTGAGGCTATTAAAGGCTGTTTTCATTTTGCCTAATAACACTTCAGCGCTGACTTCTTCACTACTCCATGTCGCAGGACTTACAAGCGTGCAGCACAGTAATAGAAAGGCAAAACTTTGTTTGAGCATAGTTATTTAATCACTTTTATTTATTCATTATTCTTGGATGCGTTTTTGTAACTGGTGATCAAGTACAAAAGCATTAATACGGCGGATCTGAGTTACTTTCTCTTCGTCAGTTAGTTCACGCTTAACTTGTGTTTGTCCTGGAGATTCCAAACTCAAACTTACCGGAGAAGCCACCCCCGCTAACGGCATTACGCTCAATGCAGAATCAACACTGTTTAGTTGCTCTGCAGTTTCGCTATTTTGCACGCCAGTGATAATCATGAAAGTCACGGAAGCGGCAATCGCAAATTGACCACCAGTCTTCAGCCAAGGCTGAATAACACGTTGGAAAAACGAGTTATCGTTAGCACTTTCTTTATTAATATAGGCTTGCGGCATAACTAACGCTGGCTCATCAGTAATAGCGGCACTGATTGCTTGAGTTAAATCGAGGTTAATTTTGTCGGTCGTTTCGCCGCGCATTACATCGCCAATTAAATGGTAGTGTTGCCAGCTTGATGACAGTGATTCATCAGTGCTGAGCTGGTCTAACAGGGCTGCATCAATGTTTTCATTGTCTATAAGGGAAGATAGATTTTCTTTAGTGTTCATAATTAATACCTAAATTCATTAGTCCTTTGTTCACCGATATCAGCATTCAATCGATGTACTATGTGTTGCTAAAGCGAAACCCATTAGCTTTGTAATAATGGTTTCAGCTTAATTTCAATTGCTTCTCGAGCACGGAAAATACGTGAGCGAACAGTGCCAACGGGACAGTTCATTATCACGCTGATGTCGTCATAACTCATGCCTTCCATTTCGCGCAAGGTAATTGCAGTGCGAAGCTCATCCGGTAAATTGTCTATTACAGAGTTAATGACAGCTTTCATTTCTTCCGCTAACACCACGCGTTCAGGCGTCGATGATTCACGCATTGCATCATTGCCATCATAAAATTCAGCATCTGCAGCATCAATATCGTTCGCAGGCGGGCGGCGTCCTTGAGCAATTAAGTAGTTCTTCGCGGTATTACTCGCAATCCGATATAACCAAGTGTAAAACGCACTATCACCTCGAAAATTAGGCAAAGCGCGGTAAGCCTTAATAAAAGCTTCTTGCGTTACATCCGCAACGTCGCCACTGGCTGACACATAACGTGACACCAAGTTCGACACTTTTTGTTGGTATTTTAATACCAGTAAGTTGAATGCAGCTTTGTCGCCAGCTTGGACTCGTTCAACTAATTGCAAGTCCGTTTCTTTAGCACTCATTAGTAATTGATTACCTCATTATTATTCTTGTAACACTAGTATTACTAATGCGTATATTTTCAGACTACACGATACTTATTTAGTTCGTAAAAAAGTAAATTAAGTTCGCAATAAAATAAATTAGGTTAGCTATAAACTCAAATTAAACTACAGAAAAGTAAATAAATAAAAATATCTTTTTATTGCCTTAGCTTATGAGCATATAATGCCCTAATAAGGGTTAGTCACCAATGAATTATAACGAGCGTTAACTATGAGAACAAATACGGAATACCAAAGTGATGTATTAATTATCGGCAGTGGTGCCGCTGGTTTATCACTGGCGCTAAAACTTGCTGAGCACGCATCAGTCAGAGTATTAAGCAAAGGCAACATGACCGAGGGTTCAACCTTGTATGCGCAAGGTGGCATTGCCGCCGTATTTGATGAATCTGATAGTGTCGAAGGCCACGTTGCCGACACTCTCATTGCTGGTGCGGGTTTGTGTGATGAAGAAACGGTTACTTTCACCGCAAGCCATGCTCCAGGCAGTTTGAACTGGCTTATTGATGAAGGTACGCCGTTTGATAAAGTCACCGACGAATCCGGTAAACAACAATATCATCTCACTAAAGAAGGTGGCCATAGTCACCGCCGCATTCTGCATGCTGCCGATGCTACCGGTAAAGTCGTACAAAACACCCTGATCAATAATGTTCAGCAACATCCAAACATTACCTTAATGGAACGCTTTAACGCGGTTGACTTGATCTCAACAAAGCAATTAAAACAGCCTTCAAACCGCATAATCGGTGCTTATGTTTGGAATCGCGATACTGAAACTGTTGAAGTAGTGAAAGCACGTTTTGTGATCTTGGCTACTGGCGGCGCCAGCAAAGTTTATCAATATACCAGTAATCCGGATGTTTCCAGTGGTGATGGTATTGCTATGGCATGGCGTGCGGGTTGCCGTGTCGCGAACATGGAATTCAATCAATTCCACCCGACTTGTTTATTTCACCCTGACGCAAAAAACTTCTTATTAACCGAAGCCCTGCGCGGTGAAGGCGCTTATTTACGTCATGCTGACGGCACCCGTTTTATGCCTAGCTTCGATGAACGTGCAGAATTAGCTCCCCGCGATATTGTTGCACGCGCTATCGATTTTGAAATGAAGCGTTTGGGTACCGACTGTGTTTATCTAGATATTACTCACAAGCCTGCTGAGTTTATTATTAGCCACTTCCCGACTATCTATGAGCGTTGTTTAAAACTCGGTATCGATATTACTAAAGAGCCAATTCCAGCCGTGCCCGCTGCTCATTATACTTGTGGTGGTGTAATGACAGATTTGACGGGGCAAACCGACATGCGTGGTTTATATGCCATTGGCGAAGTTGCTTATACTGGTTTACACGGCGCTAACCGCTTAGCCAGTAATTCACTGTTAGAATGCATAGTGTTTGCCCATGCCGCTGCCGATGATATTTTAACGCAACTGAATAAAAAGCATAAGAACTACGCGATTCCAGCGTGGGATGAGAGCAAGGTTACGAACTCTGATGAAGAAGTGATTATTCAACATAACTGGCACGAACTGCGCCTGTTTATGTGGGATTACGTGGGTATCGTGCGTACAACTAAACGCTTAGAGCGCGCACTGCGTCGAGTGAACTTATTACAACAAGAAATCGATGAATACTACAGTAACTTCCGTGTCAGCAATAACTTACTGGAACTGCGTAATTTGGTTGTCGTAGCTGAGTTGATTATTCGCAGTGCACTAAGCCGTAAAGAAAGTCGCGGTCTGCATTACACCTTGGATTATCCAGAACAGTTAGACAATCCAACACCAACTATTTTACAACCAGAACTTTAAGCCTTCCAATAAAAACCAGCCTCCATTTGGCTGGTTTTTTATCAAAGATTAACTACGAAATACTCGCCTGCATAATATATTGAGGGCCAGCGAGTCCGCCCAAATAGTGCTTATCCGTATCAGTAAAACCGCCTTTTAAATAACAAGCTCTCGCAGCTGGATTCTTACAATTAACAGTAAGATAGATTTCGTCATATGATGAATAAAACGTTTTCAGATATGGTAATAGTGCTTGTACCGAGGCCGCTCCAACACCTCGACCTTGCTGACCTAAATCAATAGCAAATGCTCTTAAACCAATCGAATCTTCAGTACAGAAATCAAATTGAGCAGGATAATCTGTATCAATTTTAAAGAAACCGACTACAACACTATCTAGCTTAATTACATGACGATGAATATTAGCACTGGAATCTGCAATAAACTCAACTGCCGTTCCTGCAAATTTAATCTGATCTTCAGCGAGAACGATATCCAGAACATCCGAGATATAGTTATCATTGAGCATTTCTATGTTGATCATTGAGTTTCCGTATTAGATAACAAGCTTTGTATTACAATCACTTAAAAAAACTAAATTTCTTGGTGAATTCTCGCAATGCTTCCGTTTCACCAAATAAACAGATACCGAGATAATTTAAATCAGCTTCCCGCGTTTTTCGTTTTCATTGCTACCTCTATTGAATCAATCAATCATCTTCCCTTACAAATTAACGCGCTTTTAGCGACAGCGTAATCGTAAACACAGCCACAGGTTCGTCACCGGTTTTATCTGGGCAGGTAGCAATAACTTTAATTTCACGGTTTAAGCGCTCTTTAGTTTGCACTGCTTCTTCGACGTATTTGGCTATTTCCAAGCCTTGCGTGCAAGTGAAATAGGTATCACCTTCTGCGCGTTTTTTGAAATCGACATGCATGTCTTTTAGGGCAAAGACCACGTTAATATCGCGCATCATGGTTTTATGCATGGCGGCTAATACGCTAGTGCAATCGGCGGCACTGGTCAGTACGCCAACAAACATGCTGTTGATGTGATTTTTATTACGCCGTTTAAAGGGCATTTTCACTGTGCAGACTTCATCATCTAATTGCACTACAGACGGGCGCATAAAAAATAACGAAGGGACTTTTAATAAGGTAAACATGCGCAGCCATGCGGTATGGCGGTGCGGTTCCGGTAATTTCAAAAATTCGGGGATATTATTAAGTAGCGACATTCCATTGCTCCACTGTTAGATATTATTAATTTAAATTAAACAGTCTCAGCTCGAACGAAATAACATTAAGAACGGATTTAGACTTTTCTAAGCAAAATGTCTTTTTCATGGATGAAAAAGCCAAGCTTACAAGGATGTACTTGCAGCGTTTTTGCGGGAAAACGCCTAATATCCTTTCGTTGAGCGCGACGATTAAGTAAATACTCTACATATCAGATTAACATGAAGTAAAAACAGAAAAGATGACCCATAACCAAAATCATCACTTCCTGAAAAAACAAGATTTATAACTAATTATCATCGCTTTTAGGGGATATAAATAAGGTTTTCGACATATCACCGTGCAGTACCTCAATTTGCTCAGGCGCCCCTGATTCTGCAAACTGGATAATGCCAATACCACTCTTGTTGACTAATCGGCGATGAGCCACATCATGATACTCAAGCTGTTTCCCATCAGTATCTATCACAGGTTTACGACTGCGGATCTCCATACGTTTACGTTTGGTGAATAAATTCAATGGCGACCAGCGGCCATATAACCACGCATTAAGGTGATCAAACACAGGTAGCAGTTTGGCAGGAAACTGATTCTTAATCCCGCTACAAGTGATCTGATAAATGTGCGGACTACCAGAACGAAAACGAATACGGATATCATAAGCAAACGAATAATGCACATCACCAGATAAGATCGCGAACTGCTGCGGCGTTTTACGGTGCATAAAGATATTGAGTAAGCTATTCGCTGTGCCCGGATGAGCCATCCAGTTTTCTGCATCCACCAGCAAGGAAGCGCCACAGATAGTGGCAAAACGCTGTATCGCTTCAATCGCTTTCACGCCATACATGGGCGCAGGAGAAACGATAATCACCTTGTCTTCGCCAACCAAACTTTGCTGGAATTCCATTAAGGCTTCCCAATCCATCAAGCCCGACGGTTTAGATAAATTCGATTCACTGCGCCAACGTCGCGTGCGGGTATCCAATACCACTAACTTTGGCGAAGTATTTAAACTGTAATGCCATTGCTCAAACTTCAATAAATGATTGATTAACGCTTGTTGCTTTTGATCTTTCACATCGCTATCAACAGTATGATGAAAATAATCTGCTAACTCGCTGCCCAGCTGTTTAATTAAAATCTGCGGATTATTACCCAAGCCCTGAAATAAACAATAACCAATCAAGGCATTACCAATAATGCGTTTAGAAAAGGCATGGCCGTAAGCCGCCTCTTCCCACTTAGCAGTGAGATTCCAATCATCGGTAACATCGTGATCATCAAAGATCATATACGTCGGCAGATGCGCCATTAAGCGCCGCACTTGCTGCAGGCCAGCTTTAAACGCCAACAACTGCGGCCATTGCTGTTGCCATTTAGTCTGATTAGCCGTGCTCAACCCCGAGATCTGTTTTGGAATACTGATTTGTTGCCACAACTCTGGTGACCAAGTCAGCAGATACAAAGCGATAATTTCAGCGACACTAACAAGGTGGTTTTCCGCCAGCGTCGAGGTAAAAATAGCGTGATTAATGTACCAACGATGCCAAACCGTTTTCGCTGCATATTGGGTATGTGGCAATACTTGCTCGTGGCGCTGATACATATCTTGCGGTAAATAACTCAACGCATTGCTGCTGTCGATACTGGCATCGGTAAAGCGTTCATCCGGCAAACCTAATAAAGTGATCACCTGCCCGATGGCATACAACATCGGCCCAGCAATATCATCGACATAAACCTGATCGCCACTTAACATCAGCAGCGCGGGACGTTCATTTAACGAATCCAAACCTGCAATATGGCTATCTGCAGCCACTAATGCATCCGGGCTTTCATGATGTGCTTGACGACAAGAACCGTGTAATAAATTACTGATATTTGGGCTGATACGTACACTAGGCTGACTATCATCAGCATAAGTCAGCGCTTCGACTGATGCGAAAATATCACCAAATTCACTGTCAACGACTTGATAATTCACCGCACTTTCAATCGGTAATAAGCTCTCTGCAGTGACATTAATTAAATACTGAAATGCTTTCTCGCCTAATTTAATACAATAGCTTTCCTCTGGCGTTAAAACACGAGAAAAATAACCTCCACCTAAGGTAAGCGATAACTCATTTAACTGTACTGAGCTAACAAACCACAGCGTGAAATGTTGGGCATCACAATGGCGTAAAGCGGGCCCAGCAAGGACCAGCGGTAATGATTCAGTACTGTGCATTTGTGGTTTCTTAGTCATCTTGAGAGAGCATCTTAATAGTTCGAGTTAAACGTCGATAATCTGCATCCGGTACAGCATCGCGCATCAGGTAGAGTTTTTTAATTTTGGGCTTAACTTTAGAATTATCTCTAAGCTCAGCTTTATCATTCTTACATATCAAAATAATAAACATATCTGAGCAGAGCGATTGTTGGCTGATTTTCCACAGACCATTATTCTCGGTGTTGTCATCGACATCACAGAACTGAATATAGCCATTAGTAAAATAATTGAATTGCGGTAAACGCGACAAGTGCTGAAAACAGGCATAACCACAGAGGATAAAAACGAGGCCAGTATAGATCGTTTGCAGCAACAAATTAGGTAAGAAATCGAGGATGACAAACAATGCCACCCCATGTAACCCAGCGCAAACACACAGCCAGATTAACGAATAATGCGCGGTGAGCTTACACTTTAACTCGTGAGACAATTTTATTCATCATGTAAGCTAATTCCGGATCTTGGCATTCTTCGTGGCCCATTGCCCAAGCAAACAACGTTGGATCTTCGCCTTCTAATAAGCGTTGGAAAATGAATTTGTCAGCGTCAGATAAATCATCATAAGCTTCATCCACAAAAGGACGGAATAATACATCAAGCTCTAACATTCCACGACGACACGCCCAACGTAAACGCGCTTTTGAATCTAACTTAGTCATTACTTTCCCTTAATAAATTGTCCGTTTGCCGATTCTAACATAAAAATAAATAAGATCTCCTAAAGACAAATGCTTACGTTCGCTCTACCATAGGCTGGTCACACAAATCCCTTAGAATAAAGAGAAACTCATGAGTCAATTTAGCAAATTATCCCTCACATCAACAGATGCTTTACCCGAGGTTATTGTGAGCGACCTTACCCAATGGGGGCTCATTACCGCCACAGGCGAACAAAATTTAAGTTACTTACAAGGCCAGTTAACTTGTGATCTTGTCGGTTTAACAGAAAATCAAAGCACTTGGGGCGGTCAATGTGACCCTAAAGGTAAGCTGTTATCTTCATTCCTAATTGCCAAAAAAGGCAGCACATTTTACTTTATTACCCGTAAAGACTCGCTGCCAGTAAGCCTGCCAGAATTGAAGAAATACGCGGTATTCTCAAAAGTAGAATTTACCGATGCTTCACTATTCTGTCGCTTTATCGGCGTGGCAGGTACGCAAGCACAAAACTGGTTAAACAAAACCTTTAATATCGAACTCGGTGATGAGCAAGTGACTCACCTGCCAAATGGTTTTGTGATGAAGCTCGATGAAGCTACACCGCGTTATATCGTATTACTGCAAAACAACGAAGCCAGCGCAACACAAATCAGCCAACATCTCAGTGAAGCCGCAACCGATGACGGTTCATTCTGGGATGCATTAGATATCTTAGCAGGTTTACCGCTGGTATCTGCTGCCATGAGCAACGTGCAAATCCCACAAGCATTTAATCTGCAAGCTGTTGGCGGAGTGAGCTTTACTAAAGGTTGTTACACAGGCCAAGAAACGGTGGCTCGCGCTAAATATCGCGGCACCAACAAGCGCGCTTTGGCTATCTTAAAAGGCCAAACTGCTGCGGCAAGTAACAGCGGCGACAGCATCGAAATGCAGTTGGGTGAAAACTGGCGTATTGCTGGTAAGGTCAACTTAAGCTACCGCTACAGCGACGGCGTAGAGATCATCTCAACGGTATTATCAAACACGCTGGAAGCCGATGCCGTATTCAAACTGCAAGACGTTGAATCACAACTGGCGCAGATTGAACTGCCGTATAGCTTGATTGAAGAAGCGTAGTTAGTATTTGATTTCGCTAAATATTGGAAAGCCTGCACAGAGATATGTGGGCTTTTTAGTTTTTATATAACTCACTCTAAATCAGTTTTCCCCCTTTATGGCTTAGAGCCCTTATCTGTCATAACATGTGCATATCGATTTGTAACATCACAACCGCACACACTATTTTACCCCTATAGCGAGTTGTATTCCATATTACAAAAACATTAGAAACAAGATTTTCAATCAAAATTGAAGTGAAAGTAAAATTCACCATAACAGTGCAAAATTATCTGTCCAGAATTACGGATTAAAAGCGATTTAAAGGGGTGAAAAAAAGCGTTAGAATGCAACTTTTGTCTAAGTGGTAAATGGCATGTTAAGGCATCGTTATGCGCATTATCATTTTTATGTTCAACAAGCCAGCACATCGGCGATTCCACCTCCAAGTCGAGCCCCCCCCTTTAAACCGAAGTGATTAAATGGTAATGTCTTTGATTCTCATTAGCGTTAACAGAAGTGACATAAATTACACTATGAAAAACAATTCAAACAGACCATTCAACTTAATATATCTTGCTATCATTGCTGCCAGTACACCGGCAATAGCAGAGGAGAGCACGCTAACTGTTTTTGGAAAAAGAACTCAGCATTCTGAAGTTACAACGGCTACCAAAACCGCAACCCCAGCAAAATTAGTCCCGCAGACAATTGAAAGTTTGCCTGTTGAAGAACTAACCGCTTTTGGTAACAGATCTCTAAGTGAAGCTTTAATTGGTACTCCCGGTGTCAATGCAAGCGGTGACACTCGATTTGACGGAGTAAATATTCGAGGTTTTAAAGCGACTAATGATTTCTATTTAGACGGCTTTAGAGATGATATGCAGTACACAAGAGATCTTGGGAATATTGAAACAATAGAAATTCTTAAGGGACCCGCTGCTGTTCTATATGGTCGAGGTAGTTCGGGTGGTATTATCAACCGAGTTACAAAGAAACCAGAAATAGGCTTAGGCTCTAAATTCACAACAAGAATCGGAAGTAACGATTTCTACCGAGTCGCTGCCGATATCAACAGTGAAATTAGTCCGGATGTTCAAGTACGTCTAAATGTATCTTATGAAGATGCGGGGAGCTTCCGCAAAGGCGTTGATAGCAAACGTAATATGATTGCCCCATCTGTTAACTGGAATATTAATGATGATGTAAGCTGGCTTGTTCAATACGAACGTCACGAATCGGAACGTGTACCTGATAGAGGTATCCCAAGCGTAAATGGTTCACCTGTAGATGTACCAATTGATACCGTATACAGCAACACAGACCGTGACTATATAAAAGACGTTGCTCAATCTGCGCGTTCTAGACTTACATGGGATATTAACCCTGAATGGCAACTTCGTCATCTTTTCAGCTACACAAACCTCGATAGTAAATTTGATAACACTTACGTATATCGCGCAGATGAGAACGGTGACTTAACTCGTGGTCGATGGCAGCAAGATTTAAAAGCAAACAACTTCGCTAACAACTTTGAATTAGAAGGTGAACTTGAGACGGGTTTTGCTAAGCATCGCTTACTTGTCGGTTGGGAACAATCATGGCAGAAACGTGCGCCAAAACTATATAAAAACGCAGACCCTATTCCGTCAGGTAACGCATACGAACCTGATGCTCTCCCTAGCTATGATGGCCCAATGAAACTTTCGAGTGATTCAGAGCACACAGTAGAAAGCTACGGACTATATCTTCAAGACCAAGTTACTGTTGGTAATTGGATTGGTTTAGCTGGTATTAGATATGACGACTTCAAGATCAAAACGCATAAGAACCATAACAATACAGAAGAGACCGTATCTAACGGGAGTTGGAGTCCTCGTCTTGGTTTAGTTTGGAACCCTGTTGACGAACACGCTGCTTATCTTTCATATAGCAAAACATTCTCACCTGTAGGTGGCGGTCTTATTGGTATTAGCCCAGGCAAAGAAAGTAATCAATTAGACCCTGAACATAGCCGTTTATATGAAACGGGTATTAAAAGTGATTGGTTCTACGGCTCACTTGCAACCACGTTATCTGTATATCGTTTAGAGATGTACGATCGCAGAACAAAAGATCCACTAGACCCTAGCAAAATCATTCTTACTGGCCTTCAAAGAACAGACGGTGTAGAGCTTTCATTTAACGGCTTCTTTACTGAAGAAATTACCGTTAGAGGTGGTATTGCATATCAAGACGCGGAGTTAGTTGAAGCTGAAGAGAATATGCAGGGTAATCGTCCAAGCAATACCTCTCGTTTGAATGGTCAATTATTTGTAGGGTACAAGCAAGCATCAGGCTTATTTGGTGAAACAGGATTTACCGCTGTAGGTGATAGATTTGCAGATAGCAAAAACACAGTTTCATTATCAGGCTATGCTCGTTTCGATGCTCGTATTGGTTATGAGTGGGGAAATTGGGAAACTCAGCTAAGTGTTGAAAATCTGCTTGATAAAGAATACTACGTTAGTGCAACTAGCGCAGGTCAGATAATGCCGGGTTCTCCGAGAGAATTTAACCTTACAACAAGTTACAAATTTTAATTTATAGAGGCATGGTCAACATTCGTTGGCCATTTTTATATGAGAAAACGCAGATTCCCTTTACACAATAATAAATGGTTACGTCGAATACACGCATGGACAGGACTAACACTTGTCCCTCTTATGCTTCTTTATGGAATGACTGGCTTATGGCTTCAACATAGAGCTACACTCAAAATACCCGGACCAAAAACGGAGATGATTAGCGAGACGTTTAATCTAGGTTATGCTTTTAACAGTATTGATGATTTTAAGTATTTTGCTAACTATCGATATCCAGGCTTACTTAACGATACTAAAGTTAGAGTTAAAGAGTCGTTAATCTTACCTACAAGTAATGGCTCAATTGTTATTCCTGAAATGTGGAGTATTAATTATGTAGGTCTTGAAGAGAGTATTAATTTTTCTTACGTTCCTGAAACCTTAGTTGTAAGAGCTAAAAGACAAGAACCTAACTTTGGGGCTTTCATGAATAGATTGCATAGAGGTATGGGAACAGGAATAAGCTGGCAACTCTTTGGAGATTTAGCTGCTATATCTCTAATTCTATTCTCACTAACCGGCTTGTTCATGTGGACTAAACTTCACGGAGAATCTAGAACAGGCGTAATATTAACGACTACAGGGACTATCGTGATAATTATTATCACGCTTATTAATGTTTAATAATATAGCCCTCGACAGTACAGCTTAATGCGTGAAGTGAACAACTAATTTGGCCAATATCAACCCAGAAAATATATGTATTTTAGTGAAAATGGAGCATATTGAAAAACCTCAGAATCACTAATAATTTTGCACAATATATAACTGCGCATAACGCATGTAATGTTCAGAACTGAATGGTGACTTTC
>Ga0209395_1004682_pt1 | contig 15890 bp, 15 predicted proteins | sample GOMGulsemesocosm_3_FD_184635 | JGI IMG/M metagenome (GOLD analysis project Ga0209395, IMG submission 184635) | Methane-oxidizing microbial communities from mesocosms in the Gulf of Mexico - GOM9D Gulf of Mexico (SPAdes) (version 2) | ecosystem: Environmental > Aquatic > Marine > Cold seeps... | reverse complement strand
CTATTAGAGAATTGGAATGAATGTGTAGAGTTTAATCTCTTAAATGGTTTACGGGACTTATAGTTATAAATTTACCTTCAAACAATATAACTTATCGTGTCTTTAAAAGTGCGCAGTGCTGACATTAGCCACAAATAATTTGCCATATATTTTCTAATGTTAATTACTAATTTTGTGAAATAAGGCAAACATCTATTTCATATCCTTATCAAATCAGTCAATACTCTAATTGATTGATTTTTCAAATATTCATCTATATTCTAGTAAATTAAATATTATGAAAGAAGACAAAACACAATGTTTAAACAATGGATTCTGCCTTTGAACAAACTTTTAAAATTTGAAGAACCAATCAGCTCTCAGATGCATTTTCAAATAGGTAAATAATTAATGTTCAATGAAGGTAGCTTGAAAGACAAGCATATAGACTCTGCCGGTGCTATCGCATTTGTATCAGTAGTTGATGAAGAAACTAAAGATTGTGGTATAGGTACTGCGTTCCATGTTGGAGATGGAATATTCGTTACCGCAAAGCATGTCGTCCAAGGTAAGAGCATATTAGAAGTAGCAACGACTAAACGTATAATAAAAAAATATGAAAATGATAACCATAAAGTTGAAACAAAAGACTATATAAACCCTCAGCGACTAAAAATCATTGATGGACCAAGATACTCAACTGATGAGTCAGTAGACGTGGCCGTTTTTAAAGTTGATACTGAAGGTTTACTCCTGCCAAGGCTAACCTTTGATTCTCACACTAAACATGATATTGATGATCGTTCTTTTCTCTTGGATGATGTATTAACTATTGGTTATCCTCCAATACCTTTTACCATTGTCCCCATACAAGTTGCATCAGTCGGTCAGGTAAATGCTGTTATTGATGTGTGGCATTCGAAGCATCCTCATTTTGTAGTGTCTAGTATGGCTCGTGGTGGCTATAGTGGAGGACCAACGATTTGTGCGAATGGAAAAGTCATTGGAATTGTTACTGAAAGCTTGGTACAGAATTCCAATCAAACCGAGTCTGGGTTTATGAGTATATTGTGTGCTGAGGCAGTAATTCTAGAAATTAAAAAGCATTATGATTTCGATAATGAAAAATACGGTGTCTACTGGGAGTTTGAGCAAATAGTGGAAATAAAGTTGCGTAACCCTGCAAAAGACGTCGGTGAACTTAATCCATATATATCTGATGTCGAAATCCATGTATGTGATATTGACCCAGATGCTTGCGGTCGTATCGAATGTGATGACCCTAAATTACTCATGGATGCCGTTAAACTAATTGAAGATATATGCAGTATTGAGAAATTGGATGGTGACTATAATGAAACAGTTTTTGAATTCTATTCGTATAGTTATGGTGATACATTGCAAAGTGCAGCCTATGCTGTAAAAAATCTTTTTATTGAAAATGGGTATATTGAAATATCAGAAAAAGATAACTTCTGTATAGAAGAACACCAAATTTAACAAGTTTCTTAAACGGACAATAAACAATTGGTTTTGTTCGTACCTCACTTATTTTAGCCAATTACAATTTGCCCCTAACAGGGCGTTAGGTTTTTACAGTATCCCTTTACTCGGGAATGCTTTAAAATAATTTAAACTATATAAAATTATAAACATCAATTAATTATGAACTTATCTGAAACAATATTTTCTTACAATAGCGCTGAAGGTCAATCAGCAATTAGAACTATAATTAAGGAAGATAAATTATATTTTTCCCTTTTTGATGTAGTGAAGACTATTTCTATCGAAAATAGAACTCTTGACTCCAACAGACCTAGGAGGTCGCTAATTGCTCTGATTAAAGCGCATGCCACACACCTCCTACCGACCGAAATATTGACACTCGATAAAGTACCTCAGAACATAGATGAACCCTTACGGGAAGCCTATGTAACAAAAGCAGGATTACTAAGAGTGGTATTACAGGATAATTCACCTGCATGCATTAAGTTTCAGGAGTGGGTACTTGAAGATGTACTTCCTAGTGTTTTAGAAACAGGTTCTTATAAATACCCATCAGTAAGAAATGCTAATACATCAATGTCAGATGGGAATTTTGATGTTGAGCAAATGCTTATACTTCAGCTACAGGAAACCCGTGAACGTAAGCAGGCAGATCTTGCGCTTAAGAGTGAAGTGAATCAACTTGCTATTGAGGTTGATAACCTAAAATCAGGGATTCATAACACGGGATTTCTTTTAGTAACCCAACATTCTGACACTCAAGAGTTCGATGATGAAAAGCTGGAAAAGTTATTTCTTTATTGTATCTATTTATGTTCAAAACATAGCTCAACTTATAAATCCGAGCGATTAAATAGTAAGTCAGACATAACATCAAAGGCATTTTCATTAAATACCATTAAAACAGCTTTAGAAGAGCTATTTATAATTAAAACCTAACAAGAACTTCAAACGGAAAAATTACAGTTGGCTGTTTCACTTCGTTCACATTGTAGCCAACTATAATTTTCCGCTTAAGTTGGCGTTAGCACTAAAGGGAAATCATGCGCGAGTTTCTTAAAAATCGTTCCGATTATTTTTCACATTCTAATCTTCTCGATGAAATTGAAAATAGTGATGAATTATTCGATAAACTTGAAGAAATAACTCGTTATATCGGCAGTGTCATCATTGAATTTAATGCTCTTGAATCAACAGTTGAGTACTTAATTGCAGAACAAATGATGAGGTCTGGTGATCAAGATGATCGCATTTATGTGTTTCTATCCGAAATGATGTATCAGGGAAAATCTAAAGCGTTAATTAACCTCTATGGGCCAATTATCGAACATTGTGATGTTACAATTACACATGACGATTTAACCAAAATAGAAAAAAGACTGCAAGAAGCAGCTCGAATCAGAAATGAATATGCACATGCTCATTGGCAAGATATTTCTTCTAATGGTTTTGTTCGAGTTAAAACCCGCCCAAACAAAAAAGGTGTTTTTCAAAAATATAGATTATTTGATATCGAACAACTTGAAAAGGATATGTACTTCATTATGGAGACACCGTCTATATTAGGTGAGTTTGATGAAAATTTAATGTATCAACTACACGGCGGTGTTTAGTACTAAAAAGTCGTTTTAAAGGACAAAAAACAGTTGGCTTTTACTCCTTCGTCGCTAATTTTAGCAAACAATTTTTTGCCTCTTAACGAAGCGTTACACGTCTATGGTTGATCAATGAAATATCAGGAGTCGTATCAAAAATACGAAGGTGTCATAAAAGAGTGTTGTGAAATCTCCCAAAATCATGCAGGAATTAAGTCACCTACAACTGCTCATTTCTATGCATCTTTATTATTCACTAAACTATGTAATTGTGCGAATTCAATTGGACGTTTATGTCCTAAACCTGATCAAATAGGTAATGATGCACACTGGGATTACAGCTCAGTATCATCTCTTACGAGAGATCTTATTGAGTGCTATCTAACATTTTATTATCTATGCGTGGATGCATGTTCAAAAGATGAGTGGGATGCTCGATGGCATTTAATGAATCTACATGATCACATGTCCAGAGTTAAAATGTTTGCAACTTTAGGTCAAGATTACGAAGAGACTGAAGAAGCGAAAAAAACCCAAGATGAAGTGATTTATAATTTAAAATCTAATGAGTGGTTTAATAAATTACCTGACAAGCAGCAAAAACATTTTCTTAAAGGTAAAAACGCATTCTTTCAAAGCCAGGATGAAATTATATCGGCTAGTGGGGGGAAAATTCCCGATTTCAGGTTTAAGTATATTTTTGCATCTAACCATACTCATACACTTCCTATGGGTTTTTACAGAATGGCTGATGGGAATCGAGGACGTGGCATAGAGTCTAAAGTTGAAATCAAATATACAGGGCTTTGCCTTGAGTGGGTGTCAGAATATTTAGCGAAAGCAAGTATTGAATTTAATCATTTATTTAAAGGTAAAATTCATAAGAACGTGTAACAAGGCGTTTATCCTGATCATAAAGAGTAAGCTATGCCCCAAGCGGTTTAATTTTTGTCACTAATTCCTGTTAGTACTTAGTTACGATGGTATCGACCAAATCTGAAAGTTAATTCAAGCGATTAATAACTAAGGCATGACATAGAACTTGACCACGTTATGGATAAGCGTATTAAGCAAGTAACTCCATCGCAGCATAGTAATTGCAGTAAAACTTGTTTAAACTGTTGGTTTCATTGAGTGTTATTCAATCAGGTAAGATGACAAAAGATTTTTTCGCAATAATGTTTAGTTTAACTAAATCCCAGCCTTGGCTAGCCGATAAATACGAGGCACTTAGAGTGTTGCTGTATGACGACTGTCAAAATGAAGATGAACAGAAACTAATGCTGGAATTATTAGAACGTTTTGTTCACATTACTCCTGAAAAATTTAACGAATTGATTAAAGAGTTAGTTCTGGAAATTATCACTGATGATATTACGTCTGAAACCACTCAACTGGTTGCTATGTCTGGAGATTATTATAGTGATAGTGGGCAATTCGTACTCTATGGTTTAAAACTTGAATTAGAAAGGCAGGGATGGCGAGAGCATTTAACTGTGACTAATTTTCAGCGTTCGCCCAGAGAGTTTAAAAAACACGGTGAAGTACATACAAACATTGTTTTGATTGATGAGTTTGTAGGAAGTGGGAAAACTGTAGTAAGCCGTGTCACTCGCCTTCGAAAGCTATATAGAGAGAATAATGTTAATAATGTTTCCTTTTATGTTAAAACGATTGCCTCTACGGCATTGGGAATCGCCCATGCAAAAGAGAATGGTATAAAAATTGAGAGCCTTATTACACTAGATAAAGGTATATCTGACTTTTATGCTTCTGATTTGGTTTCTGAGAAATTAGCTCTGATGGATCGATTAGAAAGTATTCTATCTGAATCATATCATGATAGAGAACTCCCAAAACTTGGCTATGGACAGACGGAAAGTTTATATGTCAGAGAGGGGGGGAACACTCCTAATAGTGTATTTCCTATTTTTTGGTGGCCTTTTTTCACTGATAAGTCGAAAAGAAAGACAATGTTAATTCGTGCTATGGGAGATGCTTAATTTATGCTTTTATCAAAAGCTGATCTAGAGGTTTTACTTCGGTTGAGAATATCATCAAATGGATTAGATGCATATAGTCTTTTTCAATATCTATCGATTCCATTTACAGAGTTTATTAAGGTAATAAAGACGTTATCGGAAAAAGAATTTATTGATGAAACCAAAGATGATTATTTTAGAATATCTACAAAAGGCCAAGAGACGTTAAAAAGTAAGAAGGCGAGTGTTGCTAACAAACACTGGAGACAAGTGCCTGAAAGATTTATTGTTCCTAAATTGAACGAAAAGTCTTTTTATATTCCTAGTTTACGTTTGTTGGATAAAAAAACTTTTAAAATCAACGATGATGAGATAGAGTTGTGATTCAGCTTACAGAGATTAGTATGTTAGAGTGTAGTCGCTCTCAAAATTAAGGTGGTCGTAAACCATGCTTATTATTTTCGAAAAGATAAAAATAAGTAAGCTTGATCACTTATTATTTTCGAAAAGATAAAAATAGTAAGTGACACCGAGAATAACTTCGTTATTCTTTCGATCATTATAAAGCTTCGATATCACGCAAGCGCAATATAGAAGCTTTATAATGTAAATGCAAGTAAAGAAGGTAGTCTCTGTAAGCTGATTTTTATGACGGATAACCCAACAGAATTAACTAAAAAATGGAGACTTTATCTATTAGATAGAGGTCTACCAGAAGAACTCATATCTCAGTATATTGATTATATTCAAAACTTAACAATACAAAAATTACCTGTGATTTTTGAGGTTGAACACTTAGCTGCTCATATTGGTATTGACTACCTCGAATTACAAAAGATGATCCATAACCCCACGTCTTTTTACCGAGACTTTAAAATTCCAAAGCGCAGTGGTGGAAAACGTACCATTTCAGCTCCTTACCCATCTTTATTAATGTGCCAAAATTGGATTTATGAACACATATTAAAAAAAGCTAAGTTGCATCACTGTTCGCACGCTTACAGACCAAAGAAATCAATAATTTCGAATGCAAAAGAACACTTAAATACCAAAGCATTACTAAAAATGGACATGAAAAACTTTTTCCCCTCGATTCCTTTTAACTGGGTAATTAATTACTTTTCTAAACTTGGTTATGCAGATAACGTAGCTCATTCTATTGCTTCACTTTGTTGTCTGTCGGGTGGGCTTCCACAAGGGGCTTCCACAAGTCCAGCGTTGAGCAATATTTTGTTGAGGCACTTGGATAGCCGACTATATAAACTATCTAAAAAATATGATCTTAAATATACAAGATACGCTGATGATCTTGCTTTTTCTGGCAGCTATATTCCTCATCAATATATAAGTGTAGTTAGTTCTGTTATTGAAAATTACGGTTTGCTAGTTAATACATGTAAAACCAAGTTAATAATTGGGGATAAACAAAAAATTGTTACTGGGATTTCAGTAAAAGGACAGGATTTAGCCTTACCTAGAAAAAGTAAACGATTAATAAAGCAAGAAATACACTATATCAAAAAATTTGGATTACTATCTCATATCAGTAAACTCAGAATTAAAAACCCATATTATAGTCAATCACTAGAAGGTAAGTTAAGATTCTGGCTCCAAATCGAACCAGATGATGAATTTGCTAAATCTAGTTTAGAATTTATAACTAACCAAAATTAGCCTCGAATACGAGGCTAAGTCTTTCAGCGAAGTTCAATGCTTCGGTGATCAGGATAAAATTCAAATAGCAGAAGATGAGCTGAAAGCTAATTTATCCAGAAAGATAATTAAATACTGCCATTGGGTCGGAAATAAACCTAGTAAACATGGAATTGAATCGTTTCAAGTACAAAACCGTCAATATTTTTCATTAACCTAGTACTCTTTTCTTTAATTCCAACTAGATCAATGTGCTTATGGTTGCCTGTCAGATTAAGTTTGAGCTCATACATTAATGACAACGGTTATTCTCTTCTATAGCTATGGATTCCTCATTATTGTCTCACCGAATCACTTTACATATAACAAGTTAACTTGTCATTAAGATGCATGAGAATTACTATCCTGACAATAACAATTGAAAGCGTTAAAATACTTGCAAGTATTTTAACGCTTACAAGCATTAAGATGCTTGTAAAAACCTTTTAAAACAACACTTTACATTATGAGAATTAAAAGTAAACTTAGTTTGTCTATCAATAACAATACTTACTTTTTATGTCTGAAATTTCATATGATTTAACCTCAACCAAAATAAAACCATTGACTTACAAATGCCCCTTAGTAAGTATTAATGAAGATGGTGAACCTCAAGTTTCCTTTACTAATATAAACCCCGTTCATATTAAACAGATTACCTTCTTAAATCGTGTTGGTAGAAATGAAAAAGGCGAGATCGTTTCCTTTGAGCCAATGGAAAAAGTTAATTGCTATCTTATGGCGCATCATATTGAAGAAGGTAAAGAAGAGTCAGACCAACGTTCTAAAGCTTTAATTCACTTTTTCTCTTTCCTTATAAAACTTCAGGAAAAATGGGATGAAGAGTACGATGAAGAACTGTTCGATGAATTGATTGATTTGCCTCGTCCTACATGGGATTTCATGGCTACACGTAAAGAGCAACGAATTACCTATCAGTATCGAGCCGCATTAAAATACGCCGTCCTAAGTGAACCTGATGAAAGCTTACGGTTAGCTCGAACCACGGCTTCTGCTTATATGAGTGCAGTGACAAAATTTTATTCATTTTACATTCGGCAGGGTTATCAATTTAACAATCCGCCATTCACGTATGAAATTGTAACGCTTAGATTTGAAGCTAATGGGCAAAGCATGAAAGCCTATATGAGCAAAAATGTGCATACAACAGACCTCCGCCTTAACTTTCCAAAGTCAAAGCGCAACAGTGGAGAGTCTGGTGAGGCTGGTAGAAGAGATTTGAACCCTCTCACAAATCAGCAATGGTCTGAGGTTGAAAAAATCATCTTGTACACAAAGAGGGTTATAAAAAACGTTAAAGGTAACTTGAAGTTCGTACAGCTAGCTGAGGAATATTGCCTATTTTTTTTAGTGTCTCGTTTCACTGGGTTAAGAAAAGAGGAAGTGGCAAGTTTGCATTGTGGTCAAATAGTAAAACCGGAATTTAATAAGCCTATGTTAAGGATAGGTGTCGGCGATAGGTATGGTTCGTTAACAAAAACTAAAGATGGGGGGAATAAGTCCAGAAAAACCATAATCCCAAGTGCGACAATGCTATTACTCTATGAATATACGCGTTCAACACGTTACCAGAAACGATTGAGAAAGTTTATAGGACTATGTGAAGAGAAGCGTTTAAAGGGTGAAGATGCTTTCTTTGATAGCGTTGATGGTGTTGATGAAAAGAAGAAATATATCTTCATTAGTAATTCAGGCGTTCCACTCTTCTTAAAGCTAAACGAGTTAAATAATCGCTGGAACGAAATACGAAATACAGTTAAAGAAATATTAGGCCAGAATATGCAAGGCTCTATACATAACTTACGTCCTACTTTTGCGGTGTCACTATTTAGAATTTTGTTGCAAAAAATGTCTTCAGACAAAGCAATAGCCGCAATTTCTGACACGTTAGGACACGAAGATATAACAACCACACTCAAATATTTAAAAATCGCAGAGAACGATCCTACGGGTGATGAAATATATGAAGATGTATTGGATTACTTAGGTTTTTTCGATGACTTAAAAGGATCAGAAGATAAAGTAACTCACAATGGAGTGAGTGATGATGCCTGATACAGCTAATATAAAAAAGCCAACCCAAGCTAGGTCTGGTAATAAAAGAAAGGCCGTAAAAGTGACTAGAGATATGGTTGCACCTTTAGCCAGTATAGAACCACTAAACATTAAGAATTTAATATTAAAGACCGAAGGAACCTCAAGAAAAAACTTTATTCGGTTGAAGTATAAAGGGTGTCCTCCTTTATCAAAAACCGGTGAACTTATCAGTTCTAATCAATATATAGATATGGCAAGAGATGATTTTGTTCGTGAAATGTACCGCTTGTTTAAGCCTAATTTTAATGAGACTAGCTCTAATCATTTTAATTCTTTGTGTTTTTATATTAGATGGATGGATGATTCAAATTACCAGCCTATAGAGGGCGATTACTTTCACCACGAATTAATAAATTTATACATGCAGGATTGGGCTAAGTGGGTTAGTCAAAATAAGTTTTCAAAAGGTTATTGGGTAATCAAAAAATCAGCTCTTGGGTTTATCCTTAGATCACTAGGTAGATATCAACAGGCCAAGCGATTACCTGTAATCAAAGAAGCAAATAAAAGCACAAAGCCACACAAATCAATTCATGTGGATAGTGAATTAAAACCAACAATGAAGGCGCTATTAAGAGGGTTTAATGGTTTTGCAGAGCATATTGAAAATGGAACCACTCCCAATATTAATCCAATATGGGATGAAGAACTTTTTAATAAACAAGTAGAGAAGCATTCTTGGCAAGGTACGTACAAAAGGGCGAAGACTAGAGCTTTTAAAAATAGCGTTACAAAGCCTGGCGACTGGCGAAATCAGTTAACGAAAATTGCTGCAATGTTAAGTTTTATGTTTACTGGAATGAATACAAGTCCTCTCCTTAAAATGAAACGAAAGGATGTGGTATTTAAACAAATACATGGAGGGATGTATCTGTTTGAAGCCGAAAAGGCTCGGTCAAAACACCTTGAAATAGACAACGTTATAGGTTTTAGTAAATATGCAAGAGGATTTATTGAGCGTTGGTTGTCTTTGTCTTCAAAAATTACAGGTGCAGATGTTGAAGCACCTTTATTCCCATATGTAAACCTTAAAGGAGATATTGCCAATTTCATACAGGCAAGAAGGCATCCTCAAACCAGTATAAACAGGCTGTTAGGTTTTTTAGGACTTACGCAAATAACACCTTCTATTTTACGTAAAACAAAGCTAGATACTCTAATGAAAGTGACTGATGATATTTACCTTGTCTCCATCGCAGGAAATAACAGTATAAGCACCCTTAAGCAGAGTTATAGCTCAGGACTAGAGCAAGACCATCAACGTAATCTATCGGCCTCAATGGAGGCTCAATTTGATGTCGCTAAAGGAAAGTCTCTAACCGATGCTGTGTCTGAGGCTAAGTATAACCATCATGATGTGCTGAATGAATATGAATACAAAAGACTTCGTAAAAAGGAAGGTAACATTAAGGAAGCTCGGACACCACTGGGAGGACGGTGTCAGGATAATACAAAAGGGGCGGCTAATATCATTGATAAAATGTTGAAGAAAAGTGGAGTTAAAATGCCTGAAGAAGAAAAGAAGTGTACCAACTTTTTAGAGTGCTTTGAATGTGAATACCACAAGCTTGTCGCTGCTGTAGATGATATTTGGCTAATGCTGTCATTCAAAGACACGTTGCAAGAGATGCAACAATATCCATCGGTCAATTCTTTACCCGAATCAGGCTATAGAAATCTCTGTATAACCATCGATTCAGTACTAGAACGCTTTAAAGATGTCTCTAGAATAAACTATTTAAAAGCGCTAGATAAAAAGAAATCAGCAAGCCATCCGCTTTATTCATCGGTTTATAGCCTAAATGATTTACTAGAGGTGTTCTCATGAATGTAATTGGACAAAACTATTCTCAACAAACAGATGAAAACCCTCTTGGTGAGCCAATTAGCTTTACTTCGGATGGTCAGGTGAATTCACGTCGCTATAGTGAGCAATGGGATTTCTCAGGAATCGAAGCTAGGGGGTATGGAAAAATATCTATCGTATCGTTCACTAAAACGCGGCCAAGCTATATACAAGGGATTCAAGATACCTTATTTACCTTATTTACCTTGTACTATTTTTGTAAAGATAAAAATGCCCAAGCACCTACTTCAATGCAATTGAACCCATGGAAACGAGGGTTACAATATATAGCTAACGCTTTAGGTTCAACCAAATGGACTGAAATAGATACCGACCAAGGATTTAGATTTTTTAAGTGGAAACTAAAAAGCATGAAATTAGGGAGGGCAACTATACAAGGAAGTATTGTTTCGGTTTTAAAAAAATTGTTTGAAGCAGGTTTTATCGGACGAATAGTCAATAGCGGTGAATTATTAGCTTTGGGTACCTCTAAAGTTGTTGAACAACATATTGCAGTGCCTATTGGAATGTATCAAAAGTTATTGTCACAGGTTATTTTAAAGGTTGAAACTTATCAGCCTCACCGTAAAAACATAGCTAGGGTTCAGCGAGAGGCTAATGCCATTAAATTAAGGGTTCAGAATGGAGAGAATCTCCTAATAGGGCATCAAGGAAAGAGTAATTCTAACGTTTTATCAATGAGTCTTGCAGCTATCAATAGAAGATCTCAAATTGCATGTTTGAAGCTAATTAAGCACGACATTGATGACTTTAATGTGGGAGATATAACTAAAGAATTAAGCGTATTGAAAAGTTCATCTGCAATAGTTCTGTTGGCATTTTCAGGTGCACGTGTTGGAGAGATGATTAGTTTTCATAAGGACAGTTTTAGGACGATAAAGACGGACTCAAACAAAGAAATTCACGTGCTACATGGTGAAACATCAAAAGGGAATGATGGTAAACCGCTCGCAACAACATGGCAAACTCATAAGATAGCGAAAGATGCACTAGAATTGGCTTATGATATGAGTGAGCCGTTGCGTGATATTTATAAAGCAAAGATTGAATCAATGTATGAGGCTGGGGAATTTAATATTGACCAATATCAAAAGGCGAAGAAAGACATTAAATCAGCTTTTATCCCAATAAAACCATCTATGCAAAAATTTAAATTCATTTCCACAGAGTTTTCAAAAGAATTCAATGCACTAATGAAGTTATTTGATATACATGCAACCGCAGCAGACGTAGAAGAATTTGATCTACTTAATCCATCTCGTGAAGGAACGCTAAAAGTTGGAGGCTACTTACCTAAGTTAACGCCACATGATTTTCGTCGCAGTTTTGCAGTGTTTTTTAAACGCTACGGTTTTGGCAACGCTTCAGGTATTAAGTTTCAATACAAACATCACAACATAAATATGTCGGATTATTATGCAAAAAATGCAGAACTAATGAGTATGCATGATGTGTTAATGGATAAAAATTTATTGCAAATAATAGAAGAGGAAGGAATCAGTCTTGGTGTTGATATTTATGATGATATCTACAATGGTTCTAACTATTTAAGTGGTGTTGGTGGCGAGCGTATTGCTCAAGATAAATTCAAGAAAATGAAAGCAGGTCATGAGATTTATATGTCAAGAGCTGAGATTGAATCTTTGGTTCGTAATGGTAGCCTTGCTGCGGTTCAATTACCCACTGGTGGTTATTGTACAAATAGTAAATGTGAAAGGATATGTGGCATGGGACTATTTATTGGAGATAAGAAACAGTGTATTCATTCGGTTAATACTGATAAAACCGCTAAGGAAATGGCACGACAGCGAAAGCGTCTGATTGGTAAATTTCAAGGATTAAATTCAGGAGATACCATGATGAATAGTATTCTTGTGGGTATAAAACAAAAGATAAAAGAAATAGAGGTAATGCTTGTGAAACATGAAATCAAACATGAAGCTTTTGAAGATAATGTTAGAGGGCTGATTAATGTCTAAAGTTGATATGACAGTCGCGCGATTCCGTGAAGCATTACTAAGATTACTGGAGGGAAGGCCTACTCGTACCAAAGCAAGCGGCAAGTTAACGTTCAATAAAATCAATATTGAAGCAGGACAGGGAAATAGCTACATTCACAAGTTCCCAGAGCTGAAAGTAGAATTTGAGCCAATAATAGAAGATTACAATAAAAAGAAAGATAAAGCCTTGTGTGGTGGAATTGTTTTACCTGAAGTGACACTTACTACGGAAGAAAGACTTAAGTTAGAACTTAAACGTGAAATAGGTTTAAAAGAGAGTTATCGAAAAGAACGTGATGACGCTAAAAAGGCTCAAAAGGAGCTCGAAGCTATTCACAATACATTGCTCTTTAGGATATATGATTTACAGGAAGAGTTGCGACCTCTCAAAGTAATTGACATCAAAAGCTAGTAACGGCAAAAAAAGTTATTTAATTATTAAAACAACTGGAATTTATACAAAATTAAAAATTATCATGAATGAAAATAATGAAGTTCACCCCAAAATAGCACACTTGTCTTCTGAGAAAATAGAAGCTTTGTATGAAGAATATTTATCCGACATAAAGGTAATCGATTTAATTGAAAAATATAATATTGATGTTACTCCGTCAGGTTTAGTCAGGTTATTTCCTCCCTTGAAGTTAGATGATAAACATTGCCCATATTGTGAAGTCGCACTGTATAAAAAGCGAGCTAGCAAAACTTCATACTCAGAACACTCCCCTAAATGTTTTGAATGTGGACATGTAGAGTCGATTAGCAAAGGTTCTGGTTGGAACATTTGTCGCTGCGAAGGCTGCTCAGCTTTTAGGTTAGAAGAAGCTAACAAAAAGAGTGAACTAAGAACTCAAATCATTGCAAAAAAATATGACCCTGAAACAAAGAAACGAATAAATTATGAAGATGTAAAATTAAAGGATAAACTTTCATTGTTATCGCTTTTATTAATGCAATCGGATGACAAATTTAAATTTATATTACCTTTGAATGACTCTCTAAGAGTATGTGAATTTACACCTACTAATAGGCTTAATGTAAAATATTTACAATCCCTGTATAAAGCAGGCTGTTTAATAGTAGACCCTAGCTCGAAAGTAGAATCTTTTCGTGAAGAGTCAGAGTATGAAGATTTTTATATAAACAAAGTCCAGTGGTTGAACAATATCTCAATAATGGGGCAAGAGCGATCAAGCATAAAGGAACTGTTTAAAAAACTTCACCAAGACTTGGTTGAATGTCCATCACAAGGTGATGAAGATATAGTCCTAGAGTTGATGCAAGAGATCGCTATAGAGGAAGTAATTCAGAATATCTACATGAGGTCTAAAGAACTGAGCGTAGATTTCACGGCTGAAGATAAGACAAGAACTATAGTTAAAGAGCTGTTAGCTTCATTTTCAGTAAGTGAAATTTATTATTTTGTAAAGAAAGCAGTGGAAGGTGCCCATCTTTATTACCAAAAGGGCGGTGCAAAGAATAAAAGGCATGCTGGTAATACAATTCCAAATAAAATGCTATCACTCGGTCAAAGATCAATTAGTGAAAGTTGGAAGAGGTACGAATATAACCGTCACCACGATTGCCCTCGCTCTCAAATAAGCAAAGTTCTTTATGAAGTAATTTTTAAAGATGAAGATGCAGGATTTTCTAAATGTATTCATCAATATTGGCAAATACACATTCAAGTAAAGACATGCAAACTAGATTCAGGAAATCAAATGTTAGGTGTGCAATGTTTAGAGTGCAGTTCTGAAAATATTCAACTTGGTATGAATAAAAAAAATATAGAAATAGTATGTCAAGACTGTGGTGTTACAAGTTCTTTTGCTGAAAAATCTTAATTTAAAAATAAGATACAGAGCCATCTAGATTTGCAACTAGATAATTTATTGTAAAAATCGGTAGCCTATCCTTAAGCTGCCGACATTGTCTCGTTACAAGCAGACATTTCAATAATAAATAAATGGAGTTGGCTCAAACGCATCATAAGTCATCAATATCTACTTTTATTTCTAGTTGATTTTCACGTTGAACGACTAGTTTTTTCAATTCAATGTCTTCATCTTTATTATGCTCAACAACTGTTAAATTATCACCACACATATTGGCAAAGCATTGCTGGCATAAATCAATGCTTAATTGGTTACCATCCCCATGTATCGAGCCATAGCCGCAATGCTGATTTACGCTAATAAATTCATGATATGCATAATCGTTTGGGGTAGCTTGCTCACCACAGACGTCACAAGTGATTTTTGATACTTCTTTTATTACGATATTTTTAAAATCTTTCATCATGATACCTTCGCCATTGATAAAGCTTTAAATATAATAAGTGTAGCCATAAAAGGCTAATGATATCGGAGGTGGGTGGTTAGCTTCCAGTCAATCCAGAATTCTGTAGTTATATATAAATACTTTATTTAATACAAAGGTGAGAATTTTATTGAGTAATTCTCACCTTTACTGCCAAAATAACCATATTAGGTGAGAAGTCATCGTTCAATCTATTTTTAAAGGCTTCTCTCATGTTTAACACATCCCAAAGTGTTACGGTGATAACCAATCCATTTGCATTTTCAGTTGGTTATGAGCATTTCCATCAAATCGCCAAGAAAAAACGCCCAGTATGTGGTTATATATGTCATGGTTTTGAAAGAGAAGATACCGGGTTAATACACCTGCAATAGTGTCATTGTTGATGAAGTATATTTTACTTACTCGACCGCTTTAGCATCTGAAAACTAGCTTCATAGTGTTAACAAAGTTTGTTTATAGCCGTTAGCAATTATCTATAAAGAGTATGCTTTGGAGAATTTAGAAGGAGTATACGATCAAAATAATGGCCGTTTTTTCCTCTAAGATAAAAATTAGAGCTATATTGTTAAAAACTGACTTACTCCTAATTGGTTGCAAACTATTAAGTTATTCTATTCAGTTTATGCCGTTATTTCCTTTTCGTTATATATTTTTAATAAAAAATAGAATTAATTGTCAGCTTGTCTATAATTTGTACAGCAAGCAAATTCAAGGACTGATGCAATGCCAAAAATTTATGATGAACCTAAAAATAACTCCCCAATGTTATGGATATCCTTGTTCATTCTGGAAAGTATAATTTTTCTATATCTCATCGGTAAAATTATCA
>Ga0209395_1004679_pt1 | contig 15897 bp, 13 predicted proteins | sample GOMGulsemesocosm_3_FD_184635 | JGI IMG/M metagenome (GOLD analysis project Ga0209395, IMG submission 184635) | Methane-oxidizing microbial communities from mesocosms in the Gulf of Mexico - GOM9D Gulf of Mexico (SPAdes) (version 2) | ecosystem: Environmental > Aquatic > Marine > Cold seeps... | reverse complement strand
TTAGCAATGTTTTAGTCATTTAAATACACATTATGGTTTTAAAATAGGTCCAGTAGAATGGCGAACAATGAGTTGGCAAGAAGGGATTTCTGGTTGAAAGATTTTATCGCCCATTAATATATTTTTAATTAATATTTCAGTCGCTAACATACTTAATTCATTAACGGGTTTTTTGATAGTCGTTAACGGGGGCCCTAGGTTAGCCGCAATAGGGTCATCATCACGCGATATTCGCCAAGTGACACATTTTAATTTACCTAAGCAGATAATTGCTCAAAAAGTTATATCAACATTCAAACCAGAAGCTGAGATAAATCATATAGTTTCAACTAACTAGAGTATTATGAATAACGGTCTATAGTTACAACGTTTGAACGTTTAGCTATAGACCGTTTTAAATGAGCTACACAGGTAGTCAGCGAAGGAAAATAAAGTTATTAAACCTGTTTTGAACAAATCTATTCATTTGATAAAGTAAAATATTCGTCAATGTGAATAAGAGGGTTTTATTTTTAAATTCATTTTGTTACATAGATTTCCCCCCAACATTAGGTTGCTTATTCCCAATTGAGGGTTGACGACATCATTGATGAAAAAATGAAATCGCGTTCTGCAACGTTTAAATGGCATGAGGCACAGGCGGCTTTAATCGCAGGTGTTCCCTGGTGGCCTTTTAGCATTAATTTTCCATCTGCAGAAAACTGTAAATACTCCCAGTTTCCACCTTCTGGATAATAACCAGCTGATTTTTTGACCATGATAGTAATCGACATTAAATCACCGGGTTTACCATGACTCGCAATAAAGTTTTCTTTAGCCAGTACGGTTCCTTCTTTATACTTTTTAAAAGTAGGTTCTGTTTCTTCATCTTCATCTTCATCTTCGTCTTCAAGATAGGTTTTTACATAGGTTGCATAATTATGTTTGTATGTTTCTACATCTTGATTGATATAAAGTGAAACAAATTGGTTCCAATGTAAGCCCGAATGCTCGTATCCGGTAAGCCAGACCCAACTGGTGTAACTATCTAATTTGTATTCTTTAGATTGTATTACAGAGGTTTTACAGCCTTTGCTTACCAATAATGAACATCCTTGTCCGTAGCTTGTTGTGCTTAATAATATTGTTCCAATATATATGAGTGCTAAAGCGAGTTTTTTCATGTTTGACACCTTAACTTTGATAGGTAAATGTAACTGTTCCTTTTTTCTTTCCTTTCCTCATTAAATCCAGTGTTTGCTTTTCTCCAGGTTTTAATTGAATTTGAATGGGATCGTATTTTGGTAACCATAAATTAACAGGAGCATTTGAATCTATAACGTCTTTAAGTGTTGTTGTGTATTCTTTAACACCTTTTTTAAAGGTAATTACTTCGCTATTACTGGTTGCTACGTTAGCGATATACGACTTCATTTTTGGGTGGATTTTACACCCTATTCGAACAATTGCGTCTATTGGCCATTGATTAGTCGCAATATCTACTTTGCCGCTAGGCTCAAGTAACCCAATGTCAAACTTTACGCCATGAGTTGGTGAATTAGCATAAATATTGTGATCAATGCCATCTGAATTCATAAATGAGATAGGTGCATTGGGTGAGTTAACGTAAGCACGAGAAACAAAGTTTTTATTTTTTTGATCAACAGGTGTATTGCTTTGGTTACCGCCATCGTTTAAATACACTATAGCGGCATAGGTTGCACGTTTTTCAAAGGTTATATCAACGGTTATATTGCCTGCTAGCACAGAGAAAGGTGCAAGTAATAATAAATAAATCATTATGTTTTTTATGTTCATAAATATTTACCTTTAGTAAATTATGGGACTTTAGGAGCTGTTATATTTAGTGGTTGAGTTAGTGCTTGTAAAAAAGCGACTAAGTCTTTCTTTTCTTGTTGTGTTAAGTTGAGTGGTTTGATTAATTTATCGGTGTGTTTAGCACCGCCACCGCCAATATCGTAAAACTCAATAACGTCTAATAACGTGGCTTGAGAACCGTTATGCATATATGGTGCTGAAAGTTCAATATTTCTTAATCCCGGAGTTTTAAAAGCACCAAGCTGCGTTTGATCTTTACTGATTTTTGCTCGCCCGATGTCACCGTCTTTAAAACCTAAACTATGGAAACTGTCATCAGTAAAGTTCACACCATCATGACATTGAATACAGTTACCTTTTGTTTTATATAATGCTAAACCACGTATTGCGGGCTTACTCATAGCTTTTTTATTTCCTGCTATGTATTGATCAAAAGGGGTATTATCAACATAAATTGTACGTTCGAAAGCGGCAATTGCTCTTCCTACTTCTAGCGAGGTAATGTTTGTAACGTTGTAAGCTTCTTTGAATAATCTTTTGTATTCAGGCACAGCGTTTAAACGTTTTTCTAATTCAGGTATTGGCAACATCATTTCATCTTCAGACTTTATAGGGCCTAATGCTTGTGATTCTAAATCAGGTTCTCTTCCATCCCACATAAATGTTGACCCCCAACCTAAGTTGTACAAATGTGGGGTATTACGGCCAAGTGGGTTTTTCTTAGTTCCTTCACCAAAAGCCACACCATCAGAAAACCCTTTTTTGGGGTGGTGACAAGTTGCACAAGACTGCTTAAAGTTGACAGATAGGCGCTTATCAAAAAATAGTATTTTTCCTAAAGCTGCTTCTTCAGGTGTATTTTCTTCGTCATCATATAAAACCATATCTTCAATATCAGGAGTACCTAACGGTTCGTTGGCTAAAGCATGATCTGTAGCTATTGAGCAGGTTAATATTAATAGCAGTAATATTAAGTTATTCATTTTTTCCTCACTTATATTTGTAATGGCCTATGTGTTCAGCGAGCTTTTTGCTGGCGTGGTTTAAAGTGGAATTTGACTGTTTAAATTGTTGGGAGTGTTGGTCTGCATTTTCAGTTTCTTGCAAAATGCCTTCTATACAAGCACGTGTTGCATGGGATTTTTGGTGTTGGTCTTGTGCCATGTCATCGATTTTTTGAGATGCGAATGCTATTTCTTCAACATCGCGCTGTATTTCATCAAAAACATTTGTTGTAGTTTCAACTTCGGTTACGCAATTGGTTACAGATGTATTGTTATGCTCCATTACATCTTTTGCATCGCTCACTGAGGTTTGAAGTTGAATAATAATATCGTTAATTTGTGAAGTTGCATTTTGTGTACTTTTCGCTAACCCTCTAACTTCGTCAGCAACCACTGCAAAACCTCTCCCATGTTCTCCTGCTCTGGCAGCTTCTATTGCAGCGTTAAGGGCGAGTAGGTTAGTTTGTTCTGAAATATTATTAATCACTGAGGTGATTTCAGAAATTTTATTACTTTCAGCTACAACAACTTCAATTTTATCTACAGATTTTTCAGTGTCTTGAGCGAGTTCTTGAACACCCGATTTTAAGTCGTTTATAACTGTCAGCCCATGTTGTACGTTAGTTAATGTTGCATTAGCATTTTGTGTTGAAGCTGCCGCTTGTTGGGTCATACTCTTCGCCATCGCCTCTAACTCCGAAATGTTATTTATTCCTTTGTCGGCATGATACTTTTGCTGAACTACCATATGCTCATTACTTGTAGAGCAAGTATTTAGGGTATTGGAAATATTTTCGATGAGGGAAACAACTTCAGAGGTTTCTAACATGGAGTGTTTCATTTTTGCTGTATGTTTGGCATACACCGAACCAAAAGCCTCTAGCTCTTTGGTGCATGTATTATTAATTTCATGTGTAAGATCACCTTTAGTAAGCGCGGAAAAGCTTTGTCGTAAAATACGGTTGAACTCTATAAGTTTGGTACTTGTATATATGCCAATTACAATGCAAATAAATGCAGCTAATACTGTTACTACAATAATCATAAACGCTGCGTTTTGTTGTGTATTAATCACTGAAGTGCTTTTACCATTAGTATCTTTTTGTAATTTATTTCCTAACTCAGTTAAATGTTGATTTAGCTTTTGAGTAGTAGGTTGTAATTTGGTTTTTACAAGGTAAGAGTCTTGCCGCCAGTTGTCAGCTAGATTTAATTGGATAGCTTTATCAATTTGATTTTTAACTAACTGTAATGTTGAATTTATTTCATTTATATTATCCAGAATATCATCGTCTAACTCACTCTCGTTATGGTTAATTAAGCTGGAAATACTATCTTGTAGCCCTGTTTCGAATAAGTTGATTTCGTCAATATATTGCTGGTTCCTATAAGCAAGAAATAGCTTTAAATTATTATGAATTTGTTGGAATTGGTTAAATTGATTAGTAATTTTTCGCTGAAGTCCTTCTTCATCAATTTCTTCTGTAATCTGTAAGGTATCTTCATAAAGCTGTTTTACTTGCATTAAGTTCCCTTCCATTTGAAGGTGATAAAACTCGGTTGCAGGTAGGTTTTTTTGAGGTGAATCGACCAACGCGGTTATTTGGTCGAGGTAACTAATTAGTTCTTCAATGTCTTTACCTACTTTGACTTTCGTTTCAACTAACATTGCTTTCATGTCGTTTTGTTCTGACTTGTCTATTAACGCAGAAAACTGTTTAAATTTTTGAACTAAATTAGTAGAAGCTTGTTTGAGTAATTGTTGGTTTTGTGCATTTGGATTAACAAGTAAAAATCCAGCTTTGGTGGTGAGTTTGTTTACGCTTTCATTTAATTGATTGGCTTGTTGTAATAAAGGCTGTTGTATATTTATAAATTGATTTAGCGCTAGTTCTACTTTATTAGAGCCATACAGAGATATACCCGATATAAAAAGCTTTAAGATCAGAAGAGAAACAAAACCAGAAATCACTAACATTCTGATGCTAATTTTCATAAACAACGACTACCTAAACGAATATATGTCTTATATGTATATAGAAATTTATCTTGAATTCGTCAAGGTAAATGAAGTAATTAAGTGTTGTACTTTATTAAAAAAAGCTGGGTTTGTTTTATTTGAAATGTAAAAGGTTGATGAGCAATAAATACGCAGTAAAATAATTATGAATTGAACTCATGATGGGTAAGTTGAAATTCAAGCGTTACCATTCTTCCTCAAGTTCATCTTGAAGTTCTTCAATTTGGTCTAATACTCGAACAAATTTTTCACCAAATGGTGTTACTTTATATTCCACTCTTGGCGGGATTTCGTTGTAGGTAATGCGTTCAAGAATACCAAACTCGATGTTTTTCTTTAGACAACTGTTGAGCACTTTGGTTGTTAATCCTTCAACATTACGAACCATTTCCCCTGGGCGATTTATCTTTAAAGAAAGTAATTTATATACCGTGAGTGACCACTTACACCCGTAAATTGTTTCAACCATACGAGCAGAGCGTTGTGGTGTTAATTTTCTTTGAATTATTTTTTCGTTACTTTTCATTAATTAGTACCATTAAGTGCCTACCCAACCAGTTTGTACCTGCTTTTCAAACACTGTTAAATTTCGATAACATTCATCAGGTACAATGTTCAACAGAGCCAAATATATTAACTTAATAAGTAGAGGATAAACACATGAAATTCAATAGCCAGTTTCAACGAGTTTCATCCTATAGGTAGAATTGGTAACAGTGTTGATATAGCTAACACGATTAGTTTATTGCCTTCTCATGAGTTGAGTTGGGTAACCTGTGTTATATGGGATATAGATGGTGGTGTAATGGCTGACCACAATTAAGAAACGCATCTAAGTAAATTAAGTAAGCTAAGCCAGTAAAATTAAATAAGTAAAACGAAGCAAAGGGCTCAATAATGTTAAATATGGACTTTAGTAAACGCGTAGTCATTAATACTAATCAACTTAATTGGCAAGAGAGTCCTTTAGCTGGTGTTTGGCGTAAACCGCTGGCGCGGGAAGAGGCTGAACGCGGACATGCGACCAGTATTGTTCGTTATGAAGCCGGTGCAAAGTTTTCTGCTCATGATCATCCGCTAGGAGAAGAAATATTGGTGCTATCAGGCACCTTTTCTGATCAAACGGGGGATTATCCTGCAGGCAGTTATTTTAGAAACCCCGAGGGATTTCACCATGCGCCTTTCAGTAAAGAGGGCTGCGTTATTCTAGTGAAATTACATCAATTTCAAGTAGGAGATAATCAACATATTACTATTGATACGAATAACACGCCTTGGTTATCCGGTTATGGAGGGCTTAAGGTTATGCCTTTACATCAATTTAAAGGGGAATCTACAGCCCTCGTTAAGTGGCCTGCTGGTGAGCAATTTCAACCGCATTCTCATTTTGGTGGTGAAGAAGTTTATGTGATTGAAGGCGAATTTATCGATGAGTTAGGACGTTATCCTGCAGGTACGTGGATCAGAAGCCCTCATTTAAGCCAACATAACCCTTATGTTGAAGTGGACACTTTGATTTTAGTGAAAGTGGGTCATCTGTAGATGAGTGGTTAAATATAAAATACGGTATTTAATGAAAATAAGGTCAATCATAGTGTTTGGTGATTTGACACATGCCTCGTTTTTATTTCCTCTGTTAGCAGGTTATATCCCTAATATTCTTCCTGCCTCAAGTCGGCAAGAAGTTAATAATTTTAACACGGTTTTCTGATCGTTAAGTGTTCTTGATATGGCAACAGCGCCAATCATCATGGCTGTTACTGAATAAATGTCATCGTCGTTACAAGAAGAAAATGTTTTACTATAGGCCATAATTGTTTTGTTCATTCCTTGATAAACACTAGCGTAGGTTTCTTTAGTTGCTTGATCTTGTGTCACAACATCGGTTGCTAAAAAAGCAAGAGGGCATGGCCTATCACCATTAACATGAGCAAGACTGAGGTAGCCATCAAGTAATTGACTGAGCCACTCTTTATTGGAAATTTTACTTGGCCTTAGTTCTGCTAATTTGCTCGAAGATGCGGCAAACTTTAATGATTCATCATATAAAGCAGATTTACCTGAAAAGTGAGCATATAAAGCTCCTCTGGTCAGTCCACAATTTTCCATGAGTTCATTAATAGTGACACCGTCAAAACCTTTGGCTGTAAAAAGTTCAAATGCACTTTTCAGTATTATTTTTCTTGTATTACTTTTATGTTCTTTTGTATAAGGCATCGAGATTATATAAGTTTATTTATGATCTTTATCATATATTAAGTCTACATTAGAATCTTATCTTTATAAATTACAGCAACTAGCAAGGCTATAATTTTCATTTAGTAAGGGGTTTATCAATCAATGGAATATATTTATCCAATGTTTTCACTTGTCATTCTGACATTTGTAATAGGGTTTAGTACGGGGATATCCAGGTTAGTTAGCGCTAAGAAAGGGCATGTTGATCGTAGGTATTTTAAGTTGTTATCTGGATATAACCCACCAGATTATATTGTTAAGTTAGGGCGAAACTTTTCTAACTTGCTTGAAGTGCCTGTTTTGTTTTACGCCCTCGGTATTATTCTTCTCGTTCTGGAAATTAATAATCAAATAATGTTGGGGTTTGCCTGGGCTTTTGTTGCTCTGCGTATAATTCACTCGATTATTCATATTAGCTATAACAATCCAATCCATAGGTTTCTGGCCTTTTTATTATCAAGTAGTATCCTTTTAATCATGTGGGTACAGTTAATTATAATCATTAGTCAAAAAACATAAACAGCAGCAGGCGTTATTAAACTTTAAATTAATTACTCCTTTAATTAATTGATATATTTAGCGTTTATTAATGGGTGTTAGGTGTGTCGGAAGTTACCAGTATGACCTTTACGTATCTATTTACTACTCGAGATATACACTTAACAGCCATCAAGCAAGACTCTATGCCTTCTCATTCCTTCAAATAACGCTTTTGTTTTATTAGGTCGGCATTTCTAATTATCTTTAAGTCTACCCATACCATAATTTAACTTTTAACTAGAAAGTCACGAAACTAAAATCCCTAGTCTATACTTATTACACGTAGAGATATTTAGGATAGCGGTATCAAAAATATGCGTAAGTATTGCCCTGTCAGTTTTTCCACTTACAGGCAGAGGCATTGGTAAATTTACGTAGCGATACTGATGATGCGATGCATCAAGCGAAGTAAGCTTGTGATCATCGACGTCATATTTTTAATTGTTAGTAATCAAAGTGACCCTTAATTTATGATGGCTAAATCACGTAACCCCAATAGACCTAAAATATTAATTGTTGATGACATTGAAGCTAATCGCTTTGCTTTAAGACAATTACTTAAATCTATAGATGCCGAACTTATTGAAGCAGAGTCGGGCGAAGAGGCATTGTTCAAAGCGATCGAAACTACAAATTTGGCATTAATTTTACTTGATGTACAAATGCCCATTATGGACGGTTACGAAGCGGCAGAATTATTAAGAGAAGAAGAGCAAACTCAACATATACCGATTATTTTTATAACCGCTGTCCATCGTGACGAACAGCATATTCTAAAAGGTTATTCCTCAGGTGCTATTGATTACATTACTAAACCCGTACAACCAGACATTTTAGCGGCAAAAATATCTTTATTTATGGAGTTATGGCGTCTTCGCTTTGGTCTTGAGCAAGAAATTATCACCAGAAGCACCCTCGAAGATAAAAATAAATTTTTAGCTGATCACGACATTTTAACTAACCTGCCAAATCGGCGGCGTTTATTCTTGGAAATAGAGCGTGCAACGGCTAGGTCTGATCGAGAGGGTAAAGAGTTTGCCTTATTATTTGTAGATATAGATGGTTTTAAGTCGGTTAACGATAGTCTAGGCCATAAAATTGGTGATTGCGTATTAATACAAATGGCCGAAAGATTTTCACGATTAGTGAGAAAAACAGATACTGTTGCAAGATTTGGAGGTGATGAATTTGTTATTTTATTAACCGATATTGACGATTCACAGCATTTAATCGGTCGAATTGAACAAGTACTGACTTCTGCTAAACAAATAATTACCATCGAGCATGAAGAAATTGCGTTAAGTGCTAGTATCGGCGTATGCGTATATCCGGCACAAATAAGTGATCCGAGTAAATTGGTCGATTTTGCTGATATTGCCATGTACAAGTCGAAACAGAATGGCAAAAACACCTTTAGTTTCTTTTCTGAAGAAATGGATGCCGCAGCACATAAACGCGTTGCGGTAGAAAAACAACTACGCTATGCCGTTAAAAATAATGAATTTGAAGTACATTACCAGCCTGTTATTGATGCAACTACCGAGCGTCCTACCGGGGTAGAAGCTTTGCTACGCTGGAATAACCCAACCTTAGGTAGTGTGCCACCGGATTACTTTATTCCTATTGCTGAGTCTACCGGACTTATTCATGAGATAGGCGCTTGGGTATTTGAACAATCTATTGAAGCAATAACAGAAATATCATCATCAACAACCCCCTTGAACCTTAACGTTGCGGTTAATGCGTCAACACTGCAATTTAAAAATTCTACCTGGTATAAAACCGTGCTTAAAGCAATTAAAGCCAAGAAAATACGCCCTGAAAATTTAGAAATAGAAATTACCGAAGGCTTGTTACTTGACGATAGTGACGAAGTTAATCAGCAACTTGCGGCTATTCATGACTTAGGTATTAGTTTTTCAGTTGATGATTTTGGCACCGGTTACTCTTCTTTAAGTTATTTGAAACGTTGTCCAATAAATACCGTAAAAATAGACCGTAGCTTTGTTCAAGGAATACCAGAAGATAAAGAAGATATGGTGTTAATTCATGCCATTATCGCGATGGCACACGGATTAAATCTTAAAGTAATAGCGGAAGGCATCGAAACACCTGAACAATGGGAGTTTTTAAAACAAGAAAACTGTGACTTTGCCCAAGGGTATTATTTTAGTAAACCTCTACCTATTAATGAACTTAAGCTTTGGCTAAAGAAAAATTATTAATTTTTAGGCACTAGTTCCTTAACCAAATCAAAGAAATAAAACACGAGGATAGAAAATTTTCCTATGCAGAAGTTACTAAATTATTATAAATACTTAGTTGGTAAAGTAAGTTTCTTGTTAGCGGTTCTGCTAATGAGTAGTTTTTTTTCTTATGCTGAAAAACAATCAATTAAAGCTATTTATATCCCTTTGGCCGACCATTACGCAAGTATCATTGCTTATGAAAAGTATCGCGATGAAATGGTTCATGCTGACTTTCGTTTAGAGCAAATGAAAAGCTGGGATCTACTCCGAGCTTATTTTCAATCAGGTGAAGTTGATATGGCTTTTGTGATGAGTCCATTGGCCATGGATATGTTTAGAGAACGTCCGAAGGCGAGATGGGTAGGTATGATGCACAGAGACGGTAATGCACTTGCCATTAACGACCTGCTTAATGAGGAAATTAAATTACCCCGTAAACGCATTGATAGAAAACCTGATGAAAAAGCCGCTATTGCTTTTGCTAAAGCGTCGAAAGCACAAAATACCCCCATAGAAGTTGGCGTACCACACCTAATGGCGACGCATTCTGTGGTGTTATACAAGTATTTAAAAGATCATGGTAAAACCTTAGCGATTGGTCGAGGCAGTACTGAAGATGCTGTGATCATTAGTGTTGCGCCGCCCAAAGCACCCGCTTTTATTAAGAAGAAAAATAGTAGAAATAAAGCGGCGGCATTTGAGCAATCTTTACCCTGGGCTGATGTTGTTGAAACACAAAACTTTGGTCATGTTGCGTGGTATTCAAAGGATGTAATGCAATGGCCGAATGGTCATGTTGAATGTATTATTTTAGCTCAGGATAAGTCGATTAATAACAAAAACGAGGCGATAAGAGAAGTTATTCATTATATGAAAAAAGCGGGTGAAGACATTGAAATAGCTCGTCGTCAAGGCGGACAAGCAATGATAGATATTGCTTCTATGGTCCGTAAACACATTCCTAAGCACAATGAAGCGGCCATTATTCAAAGCTTACGACCCGATTTAAATGTTATTAATTATCGTCATTTAGATAATGATGAGGCCGGTTTGAAGGTGATTATGGATTTAGCTGTTGAAGCCGGCATTATTAAGCAAACAGTAAATATTGAAGATTTTTCTGATAGACAATTTTCTGAAAATTAATGACTATCTATTTTCGTTTATGGACGCGTGATAAATGATAAATAACAGTAAAAATAATGGCAGCCTAAGAAAGCGGTTACTTGTTAGTATACTAACAATGGCGATATTACCCTTATTATTGTTTTCAGTTATAAGCTACAAATATGTTAGTGAGCAATTACAAGAGTCGACTGTTGCCCATCTAGCCTCCGTTACGAGCTTAGAGTCAGATACTATCGCCGCTTATTTCGAACGGGTTCTTCAAGATTTACTGCTCGAATCTGACCGAGCAACGACAATAGAATTACTACAAACCTTACAAGGAACTTATCAAGCTAGTGATAAACCATTGCATGAGTTTGTTAGCAGCTATCCTTGGGCTATTATCGCTGAAGAACAAGGCACTGAAATAGGCTTAATTGGCGCAGCTTACGATTACGCTGATATTTTACTAATTGATAATAAAGGTAATGTTTTATTTACCTTAAATAAACACAGTGATTTAGGCAGTAATCTATTCTCGGCAGAGAATATTCAGTCACGTTTATCGTTAAGCACTAAAACAAGCTTAGACACGGGTGCCGCGACATTCTCCGATCTTGAATATTATTCAGCAAGCAATCAAATAGCTGGTTTTTTTATTAATACCTTGCTAGATGAAGAAGGAGAAATCATTGGTGCGTTAATTTTTAAAGTAACAGATCAATCCTTAAAAACGCTGTTAAGTTCTAAAAATATTACCAACAATGGAATGAAAAAAGAAATATTTCTTATTGGTATCGATAGAATAGTCCGGATAAAAGCAAGTGATGATACGAGTGTCGTAACGGCTTTAACTGAAAAATTTTCTTCCAAAGAAATTGATCTTTGGTTCGAAAAATATGTCAATGATGGACAATTTAGTGATGAAACACGCACACCGATATTTTATAGGCATCTGGATAAAGGTGAGGTTATCGCACAATTACAACCCGTTCATCTTGCCAACAAGATTTGGTTAGTGGTTGCAGAAGTTAAAATCAAAGATGCCTATGCGGTCATGAGTACATTAATTAAAGTATTTTCGATTCTCACCTTGATCACTATTGTGCTGGTTATTTCGACGGCTTTGCCAATGACACAAAAAATTATTAACCCCATCACTAAATTAACCGAAGGTGTTCATCAGGCGAGTATCGGTAATCTTGACATTATTGTTGATGTTAATGATAAAACCGAAATTGGTGTATTGGCTGATGGTTACAACACCATGTTGGCAAGCTTAAAACGTAACATACAACAAGAAATTGAGCGTGAATGGTTGGACAGAGGCATTGTAAAACTTAATAACTTGATGCGTGGTGCCGCTGATAAAAAAGAGTTATCTAATCACGTATTGAAGCTGTTGGTTAACCATTGTTTAGGACAAGTAGGTACGCTTTATTGGCAAGACAAGGCAGAGCTTATTTTAATGGCCAGCTACGGTATTGCAGAACAAGACACCCTTGCAAAAACTATCAAGGCAGGCAGTGGCTTAGTTGGCCAAGTGTTTACCGATTTACAGTGCATGGAAGTCAATGATGTACCGGCCAATTATCATGATATCAGCTCTAGTTTAGGTGAAAAAACAGCTAGCTCGATATTAATTTATCCTATTGTTTATAACGAAGAGGCCGTTGCGATAGTTGAAATTGCTTGGTTACATGGCATCCCAGAGCGAGCGAAGGACTTTTTAGCACAGGTAAACGAGATTATGGCGATTGGTTTTATTTCCCTCAATCAAAGTTATTATGTGATGAGCATGTTGAAAGATAGTCAGTTGCAATCAAAAGAGTTACAAACTCAGCAAGAAGAATTACGGGTTACCAATGAAGCACTATCAGCGAAAAGAGATGCACTAAAAAAACAACAAGACGTATTAAAAGTTGCCCATCAAGAAACCGAAGAAAAAGCCAAAGCACTTGAAGAAGCGAGTAAATATAAATCTGAATTTTTGGCTAATATGTCTCATGAATTACGGACACCATTAAATAGCTTATTAATTTTAGCGCGTTCATTAACACAAAATGACGAAGGTAATTTGTCTGAAGATGAAGTTGAATCAGCGCAAGTGATCCTTGAAAGCGGTAAAAACCTGCTTGAGTTGATTAATGAGATATTAGACTTGTCAAAAGTTGAAGCCGGACAAATGACGCTAATTGCCGAAAATATCTTTTTTAGAGATTTATTGTACTCCTTGAATAGTCGCTTCAAACATATGGCAGAAGATAAATACATTGATTTTTCCATCGAGTTAAGTGACGAACTTGATGAATCATTTGTTTCCGACAGTGGCAAGTTGGGCCAAATACTAACGAATCTAATAAGCAATGCGTTAAAATTTACTGAGCAAGGTGGGGTTACATTAACAATCTCAAAAGAACAAAGTGAAGGGCTGTTAGCAGGGCAAAATCAAGTACTTGCTATGCGAGTGCAAGATACCGGAATTGGCATTGCCAAAGATAAATTACAAGCAGTCTTTGAAGCCTTTCAACAAGCAGACGGTACTACTAGCCGAAATCACGGTGGTACAGGTTTGGGCTTATCAATAGCGTTAAGTTTAACTCGGTTACTTGGTGGTGATATTCAGTTGGAGAGTACGCTAGGGCAGGGAAGTGTTTTTAATTTATATTTACCACTTAAACACTTGGACCTAGTGCCGTCAGAAGATAACGTTATTGCAAAACCACAAGTAATAACGTCGTTACAAGAACCGAGCAGTGCTAACCAGCCAATATTTACACCACCACCATTTATTGATGATAGAGAACGTTTAGATAACGAGAAAAAGCTTATCTTAGTTATTGAAGACGATCCCTATTTTGCAAAAATAGTTTATAACGCTTGCCACAAACAAAACTGCCAAGTAATCGTTGCACCAGATGGTGAAACCGGTTTGACAATAGCCTCGAAATATCCTGTAAAGGGGATTGTTCTTGATTATATGTTGCCAGGACTAAATGGCGGAGAAGCATTAGCAAGCATTCGTGCTAACGCTAAAACCAAGCACTTACCCGTACATTTAATTAGTGCTTTAGACAACCTAAAAGACGTTCAAGCAAGCGATAGTCAAACCACTAAACCTGTCACTAAAGAGCGTCTTGAGCAAATTATTTCTTGCTTATCTGAAACTCAAAAAACCTTAGAAATATTGGCGATAGAAAATGAACCGAATGCTCTTTTTGCGATAAAAAAATTATTTGAGAAAGAAAATGTTAATATTCATGGTATTGATAATGCGATGCAAGCTCTTGATTTACTACAAGGCAGTAGCTTTGATGCGATTGTACTCGACCTTAATTTACCCGGAATGTCGGGGTTTGAATTTCTTGATCAAGCAACTGCGGATAATAAAATAACGTTACCAGCAATATTTATCTATTCAGGTAGAGACATCTCTGAAGATGACCTTCATAAGCTAGCGCCTTATTCTACGCATATTATCACTAAATCTGCCCGTTCACCGGAGCGACTTGTCGATGAAATACATTTATTTGCTAATCAATTAGCTTGTCAATCAATTACCGTGCAAACACCTGCTATCCAAGATAATCGTACTTTAGCTGAAAGCGAGGCTGATACTCTAGATGACCACACGATTTTATTAGTTGACGACGATATGCGTAATACCTTTGCCTTAGCTAAAGTATTAAGGAAAGAAAACCTAACTGTGCGTTTAGCGTCAAGTGGTCAGCAAAGTATTGATATGTTGGCACAATATGATGATATAGAGCTGGTTCTGATGGATATCATGATGCCAGGAATGGATGGTTATGAAGCAATGCGGAAAATAAGAAGTAACGATGAATATCAGCAACTTTCAATAATCGCTGTTACTGCTAATGCTATGCCTGGTGATAAAGAAAAATGCCTTAGTGCGGGAGCAAATGATTATTTATCTAAACCCATTGATGTTGGGCAGTTACTTACTATGATGAAATTATGGCTTTAATCATGGCCGGAGATCCTACTAAGGAGGCCAAGACTGATCCCGTAACGATTGATATAGAAAATAATGAGTTTGAATTATTTATTACAGCGATTAAAGTCTTTTCAAATTATGATTTATCAGGTTATGCAAAAGTTTCTCTTAAACGCCGAGTGAAGCAATTAGTGACGGATTATGGTTTAACATCAATCTCTGAGTTAATCCCTTTGTTGGCACACCAACCTGAAGCCGCAAGAAAAATTGTTAACGAGCTAACCGTTAATGTTTCTGAGATGTTTCGAGATCCCAGTTCTTTCTTAGTACTTAAAGAATCTGTGATTTCTTATTTAGCTAGTTTTCCACGTAGGGATATCTGGGTGGCCGGTTGTGCATGTGGTGAAGAAGCGTATTCACTAGCGATATTACTTGAAGAATGTAACTTACTCGAAAATACTCAAATACATGCCACCGATATAAATACCAATGCCTTAGAACAAGCAAAAAGTGGTGTGCTAACACATAACCTTACCAAAAAAGATGCTCAGCGTTATCGACTTTCAGGGGGGAATTATAGTTTAAGTAAGTACTTTTCAAGCGCCTACTCAAAACAAAAAATATCACAACACTTACTCGATAATATTAATTTTACTCATCATAATCTAATTCAAGACGGTATTTTTTGCTCGGCACACTTAGTTCTTTGCCGTAATGTTATGATATATTTTGATGCTGAATTGCAAAATAAGGTTTTACAATTATTGTATGACTCAACCATTCACAACGGATATTTAGCTATTGGTACTAAGGAGTCTCTTGATGAATCGGGAATTGTTGATCGTTTAACCGTTATTGATGAACAATCACGTATATTTCAACGAAAAAGAATATGAAGAGTTCATTTGAACATTATGTATTCATTGGTGGCTCTGCAGGTGCGTTAGCACCTATCACTCAAAT
>Ga0209395_1004678_pt1 | contig 15900 bp, 7 predicted proteins | sample GOMGulsemesocosm_3_FD_184635 | JGI IMG/M metagenome (GOLD analysis project Ga0209395, IMG submission 184635) | Methane-oxidizing microbial communities from mesocosms in the Gulf of Mexico - GOM9D Gulf of Mexico (SPAdes) (version 2) | ecosystem: Environmental > Aquatic > Marine > Cold seeps... | reverse complement strand
TTGATCATGTCATAGCTGTTGCCGCTTAAAAATCCCGTTAGCATGGGTGTGGTATTGAGATGGCCCACGACGACAGCGTTCTTTTGTTGTTGTAATAATTTCCTCGAAAAACTCTCCAACTTGTCGACCTCGTAAAATTCAATCGTCAAATGGCGTTGTGTTGCAATGGGGCGAGCGGTACTAATCGACCTCAAATAATCTGAGCTGTAGACGGCATCGATATCGACACTTCGCAATATTTTGATCAAATCTTCTGCGCGCTGTTTTCCGCAAGTGGTGAGGTCAGCCGGTTTTTGTGATTGCTTTTCGGCGTGCCTCACCAGATAAATCGCAAAAGACTGGTCTTCTTCCGCGTGGGCTGTGCTAAAAAAATATGACAATACCAGTAGTAGGGTCAGCTTTTTCCTGAGTGTGGAAAGGATTCTACTATTCATCGTTTGATGTCCGAAGTCAGTGTATTTTCCAGTCACACTACCAACCTCAGTAGCAATCTTTTGCCGCTGATTGGGTCGCCTGTCTGGTCGAAGGCTTAGTGTTGCGCCATTAGCGATGACCAATTCTGTACCCAGCAACAGTGGTGATCAAAATTGGGGATCTTTCTAACAGTTATTGTTTTCAAAGAATTAAAGCCGCTAACAAACTCGTCGACTAATGCCGGGGGCACGACCGTATCTTTTTCGCCGACCAAATGGTACTGGGGAATGACAGAAAGCCCGCGGCGGATATCTGCAGGGTTAAGCGATTGGCTTAAATCGCTCACCTGATGCCAAGTGGTCCAGGCACGGTGATCAAGATTGCCAGCAACCGTGACTAATTGTACAACGTCCTCGCGTCTGGCAGCTACCAGCGCGGCCACCGCGGCGCCACCGGAATAGCCCACCAAGCGTAGTGACTTCGATTGGTAACGCGCTTTTAGCACGTCGATGGCAGTGTTGGTGGCTTGTATCACTTGTTCAGAGAATCGGGCGCTGGTCCACACGAGTGGTTCACAACGATGTCGATGTTCAGCGGTCATATATTGGCAGGGTCTGGCGAGATATACCGCGTTATTGCCTGGATGCTGTAACGCAAGTTCCAGCGCCAGCGCCCGCACCGGTGTTGGGTCTAAGGAGGGCTGATATTTGTTGAGCCATCCCCTTCCATCCCCTTCGATATAGATGACCAGCTGTGTCTGAGGTACTAGCTGTTGTGGCAGAAAAGCGGCTAAATCAAAAAGCTTGCCAGTGATGATATGCTGCTGCCAGCCTTGTTCCTGTGCCAGCTCAACAATGTGCTGGCGTCTTGCTATGGGCTCGGGGACTGTGGTGCAAGACAACAGTCCAGAAACGATAAAGAGGACCCAGTAATTGCTGGGGAAACAGACCACGCTACCTAATCTTGGTCTGCAGCGGTTAAAAACAGAAACTAACTTTTTCAGAAATTTTTTCATAAAAAGTATTCAGAAAAATTTCCTAATTTTCTGTCCCGTCCCAATCTCTCAGTAATTGCACTAGCTCCACCGGGAAACCACCTGTAAACCCTGTCATAAGCGCGTCACAGTCCGTCAAAACATTATCATTGTCTACCAAGCATAAGGGTTGAACGCCACCCCCATTTTTATTCGTGACTATCCGTGCCCTAATGTCTGTCTCGTTCCCTGTATGGCAAACCATGCAATCTTTTGGAGTTACAATGCGAACCATAATATCATCCGCCCAAGAAACCTTGGTTGTCGCATTGATCGTTCCGGTTTGTGTCGACGTCAGTCCATTGGCGGTTGCATCAACTTTGAAGGCATACTCAGTATTACTGGTTAAGCCCGTCACAGCGTCCGAGATAGCAGTGGTACTGGGTCGACTGGCGTTGTCGATATAAACTACATAGCTGTCGACGTTGCCTGTTGGTGCGCTCCAGTCGACAGTAATTTGCGATTTACTGTCGACGGTCAAGCTCAAGCCCGTCGGTACTGCGGGGTAAGTCGCCGCGCTAAGTGCGTTCGAGGGGGCTGATTCATAACCGCCAGCCACCGCTGTTACCGTATAGCTATATTGGCTGCCCGGTGCAGCCGCGCCATCACTGTAAGAGGTGTTAGTCGAATTGGTTTGAATCGCCGTTGCCCCCCGGTAAACAATATAACTACTGATGTCGCCGCCAGGTGATGTCCAGCTTAAATCAATCTGTGACGTGCTGGTACCGTTGACCGCTGCGCTGTCTAAAGTCAGTGCGGCGGGAAAGGCGGTTTCACTATCCGTGGCAAAAGTAATAGAGTCTTCAGCACCCACAGTAACGCCAACCTGGTAGTCGTAACTGAAACCGGCACTGACCGTAATGTCGGCATAGCTATTGGTACCCGGAGTTGCCAGCGGAGTTCCCGGAAAGCCGGGTTCGGTGCTCAACTTCCGGTAGATCTTATAACTGTCGGCTCCCGTAACTTCTGGCCAGTTTAGGTTTATTTGGGTGGTAGACGCGGACACGGCGCTGAGGCTAATTGGCGGTTCGGGTTTGGGCGCATTGCTGGCGATATTGGAGCTCACGGACTCTTGGCCGGAACTATCGAGGCCGGTAACCGTATATTCGTAGAGAGTATTACCAGCTACGTCATTGTCGGTATAGCTCTCTGTCAACCAGTCGCCTACCAACAGTACGCTGCCCGTGCCGTCGTCTCGATAAATATTGTAGCCGGTGGTATTACCTGCCGGTGCTGTCCATACCAGGCTGATCTGAGTGGGATTGACACTGGTGCCCACCAGCGCAGTGGGTACCAGTGACGCGGTTGTGACTTCGGCTGGGAAGGAATCTGCCGACTCAAAACCATCAATCATGGCGCGCACGGTATAGGAGTAGGTCGTGTCGTAGATCAATGGCGAGTCTGCGTAACTGCGGTTGCTTTGCTGTGCCGAGTCTAGCGAGATTTCCGTGCCATTGCGCCACAGTGTATAGCTATCAGCTGTAACCTCGGTAGGTGGATCCCAGCTGACATTCACTTCAAAGCTGTTGTTCACCGAGTCAGTTGTGGCCAACACATTAGTGGGCAGCAAACCGGCGGAGCTGGAATCTAAGGTGATATAGCCGAAGCCGTCAGGCGGTGAGTCTAGGCAATCGATGCCGGTAGTGGACAAGCTGCCATCAGCATCCGCCAGCCGATAAGCAATAAGATCTACCCCACGAAAAAAGGGGTTAAACAGTTGATAGCTGAAAACGTGGCCGTCGGTATTGAAGCTGACTGAACCGAGCGTACCGTCATCCATAGCATAAACTGTTACACCGCCATCACCGTCTTCATCGGGTCCAATACGACTGGTTATGGGGATGTCTGTTAACAGCCCATTGTTGCTCATATTGGCGCTATCGGCACTAAAACATGTTGCGATTGGCTCGCGATCAATGACGCTGAGCGTTCGTGCCAGCGTTTCCTGCGCGCCACCTTCATTGGTGATGGTGAGGCTGACCTCAAAATCACCACCGGCAATATCAGGATTAAAGGCGCTGCTGACACCGTTGAGGTTATTGAGTGTAGCCGTGGATGCTGACGGAGTTACCATTGACCAGCTGTAGGACTCTGCATAGGCACTGGTACTGGCATCCATTATCACCTGATCGTCAATCGTTGGGGTTTCCGTATTAAAGGTAAAGCGGGGCACCGGTGCTCCGGGCGCTGAAGGTACCGTGTGGCCTAGTGACTGCAGATGAGCGCGCAAGATATTTGCGCTACTCTCGCCGCCATCATAGGGAACCCACAACCGGTCAAGGCTGAGTCGAGCCAGCGGCATCAGGCCCAATTCAAAGACATATTCAATGAGTTTGGGTCTATTAATAAGCTTGTCGTAACTGTCAAAATTTAGATCTTCATTACTGAGTTGGGTATGACAGATACGACAGTTACGCGCATATACATCGTGATAAAGCTCATCCTGGCCTATCCATCCAGGCTGGGTATAATTGCCGTTATAAACATTATTAGGGAGTTGATCGACGGGTAAGTCCATGTCTTCATCACCGTACCAGCCATGAACCAATTGGATAGACGCCTGGTGTCGAGCTTGGTCATTTACGTAAGTTGCCAAGGCCCCCAAATTCATTTGCCGTAGCGGCTCCTCCAGTGTTTCACGACTATTGGCTTCTAACTTTGCTGCATCAAATTTTGTCGAATCCAGTGTGGTTTCAATAAACTTGCTATCACTGGCGTGGGCATAGAGAAATGAATCTAGGTCCCAAGGGATAAACGTGGCGTCAATGTCGGCTTCTGAGACATCGGTATATTGACGCGAACCGGGGTAACTTTGGTGGCAGGCGGTACAGACACCGGGTAAGAATTTTTCTCCAGCGCCATCAAAGTTCATGCTGGCTGAACGAATAAAACCACCGGTTCTTTCATCGGGAACAAAGGCATAGAATTTCACGATTTTTGCATTCTCCCCGGCGGGATCAGGGTTATCACTGTATTCCATCGCCACTACCGCAAATTCACCGCGAGTCTCAAGACCGGCCTCTACAGTAGGGTAGTTAGTTACATAGGCATAAACATTGCCGTTGCTGTCTTTGCGCAACCACATATCGCGCGCGAAACCTAAGTCGTAATTATTAAGGTACAGGGCGTGGGAAATAGCGGGGTCACTCACCGGCTCCCCATAGCTGTCCTCGAAGCCGGCATACAATAACCAGTTGCTTAATGTCGAAAACTGCCCGGTGGGGTCGAGCAACGCGTAATAGTTATTGGCGGAAATACTACTTTCCAAACCCAGTTCAGCTAATACATTGTTGGTTAATAAGGTGGCAGATAGCTCACCATTCCACGTTTGCAATAAGGCGCCATTGCTGGCAATCGAAGCGTTAATCGGGTTGGTCAATCTACGGGCGTTGATTTTAGTGCGAGTCAAAGGCTTTGTTAAACGCGATGGCAATGAAACGCTATCGCCAAGCAGCGTCTCATTTGCCAGGGCTACAATTTCCGAGCCATCAATTTTGTCGCCACTAATACTTAGTGCTATTAATTCGAAATTAGTATTGGAGCCGTCGACTACATTGATCTCGATATCAAGATAGGCGGAGCCCGCCTCATACACTTCCAACCGACGGTCACGATCGGCTGTTTCGAAGTTATGGTTAATGTCATCGAGATCCAGTGGGTGAAGTTCAATAACCACGATCGGGTTTGCAGGCTCAGTTAATGGGTCATAATTGATTGCTGGACTAAAGTTACTATCAAAGGCGCTGCTGATAGTTTCAGTTTGGACCACTAGCTGATCCATTTCGCCCAGCCTATTGCGCCAATGGGCAGTGGTTATAACCTCGAGTTCAAAAGGTTGGCTGCTACTGCCGGTAGTTTCACCGCCTTGTAGGGCGGCAAGAAGACTGAGTTTTTTCTCGGGCGAAGAGGGGTCGGACAAAAAATGACTAGCATCATCAACCGCAATAATTGTTATGGTGAGTTCGTCAGTGTCGGTTTTGCCATTGGCATCGGTGACTGTTAGTTGAAAATTGAGTTCGGTGTCCGCCCCGACATTAGGAGCGGTGAAAATAACGGCATTAGTTGTGCGCTCGATTAACTCAACCGCCGGTCCAGAGCCCGTTTGCTGCCATGAGAAATTGAGTATTGGCGCATACTCACTAAAACTATCCTTGCCGGTTATGAGTATGTCGCTGTTGGCACGGGCTGCAAAGGAATTTGTTGTTGTGCTTAGGCTATTACCAAGTCCAATCGCGGTGGCACTGGCAACAGGGGGTCGGTCGTCATTTTGATAGCCTACATCGCTACCACCACTGCCACCACCACAGGCACTCAGTAAGGCTAACAATAGGGCTGCTACTGTCGATTTCAATAAAGTCATAGTGTTATCAAAATTCATAGCGCAAACCTCCCGAGATGATTCTTTGATTGTAATTATCAACACCGCTTAGCTCGCGATAATTAACAAATACCTGGATACCGCCGGCAGCAGCGGAGCCAAAAGTGCTTTGCCGTGCGCCCCGTAAAACCGCAGCCACACCCACGCCGACTATTTGATAGTCACTATCCGGACTGTTAGTGGGGAGCGAAAAACGCGCATCATCGGTGATTTGCTCGGCCGCGTTGACATAAATTGCATCGATAAAGCGTTCGTCATTTTCGTGCTGCGAATAAAACTGTAGGTCTATATAGGGCATGAATACGCCATAGTCGCTGCTAAAAAAATATTGCATCTTTAGACCCGCCACTGTCTCAATCGATTTAATATCCTGCTTGTCGACGATAAAACCAAAGCCGGCATTATTAATATCCTCCTCTCGATATTGATCGATAGAGACATCTTGATAGTTGAGTGTTATAGAGGGCTCGACGATAATATTGTCGGTAATGCGAAAGGTGTAACCCGCAGCCAGGTTGGCAGACAAAGTGTCAGAATCATTATTACTAATAGCGACTGTGTCAGCGCTGGCTACATTTGGATTAATTGATGGGTAGCGAATACTGCGCTCTGTTTCAAATTCACCTTGTTGATAGCCAGCAGACAGGCTGTAATACCAATTATCGGATTGATAAAGCACAAAGGGCATAATCGATAGTCCGTCCATTTTGACGCCACCATCAACAATGCTTTGCTGTGAATTGAAATCGATTTCTTGCTGCTGATAGCCAAATATAAATCCTGCAACCCAGTGGTCGTCGAGACGATAATCGATGCCAGCACTAATTTCCGCGCCATCGAAATCAAAGGCATCCTCTCGTTCGCTGGAACCCTGATCGCCATAGGTATAACTGCCGTTAATAAAACCGCCGAGCTTTGACCATGCGTCTGTCGTGTCGTCGCCAGAGTTAAGGCCTGAAAAACCGGGTTGCTGAAGCGAACTAGTGCCGCTGTGTACCAGTGTGCCGTTGCGATCGGTCGCGAGCCCAGCAATGTTGAAGCCACGCGCACCACTGCGCAGCGCGGTAACTCGAGAAGCTAAGCTGGAAAGCTGGCCACTAACAAAGCTGTCCGCCAGAGACTCCTCACTAGAGAACTCCTCGCCGGCGGTCCAACGCAACGCAAAACCCAAACCATCAAGATCTGAGTCCAAACTAAACAGTGTTGGGCCATCGTTGGATAATTCATTGGCGGTATGAACCAATTCACGTACATTATTCCACACTATAAATACCGTGCCGCTACAGCTTGCAGTGGCAGCACGGTCTGTGTCCTGGCAGCCGTTAGTTTTTAGTTGATCGTAGGTGGCTTGATTCGATACCGCGGCGCGTTCTTCCAGTTCAGACTGGTATTGCCCTTGAAAGCTTAGCAGGTCGCTATGGGCCACCGATGCCGCCGCTAACGTAGAAATAGCCAGCAGCACTAAAACTAGAGCGCTGTTTGAGTTATGTTTCATTGAAATTCCTTGTTCTGGTTGGTCAATAGACGGCCACTTAATGTGTCTCGGTCAACCTTAAATTATAGAGCCGAAGATTAGCTATGATTCTGAATGTGGAACAAAGAAAAAGTCTCCCACTTCATGGCCTGCACCTTTTATTGTTTTGTATTCAGGGTTTTGTTCGAAATCAACAGCTTTGGCTGCGGAAACCACCCGTTTTCTTACTTCCATAAAAAGCTGTGGCCCAGTCATTATTTCGTTATTACTTTGCAGTACATCGACAAAGGCTTTGGTGAATACCGAATTATTACCACCGACGCCGTCGAGAATGGGCTGGTCACCGCCCGAGGTTAGTAGTAAACGAGAGCGTTTAGACGCCTTATACTTAATGTAGTCTTTAGTGTAATTGCCGTTCTCCCCCATCATTAAAAATCCTGGTGCACTGGATAGCAGTCCGGAGTAACAGGAATCGGCTACAACCAGAACCCGGCGGGCTTTAAAGCGGGAAAGATGGCGAGTTACAAACTCATTTGCCACCCAATAGGTATCTCGGGGCGACGCTTCAGCATTGGTTGGCAGCCAGTAACCGGATTCTGTGGCCCCCGATTGCAATCGGGCGCCATGCCCGGCGTAATAAATTAACAGATTGTCGTCTTCGGTTAGTTGCTCACTGATATCATTGATCGCTTCCATTACGGCGATATCGTTAGCGTTGATGACTTTCTTTACATTAAAACCATAACGATTTGTAAGCAAGTCCGCGACAACATTGACATCGTTAACCGGTGTATCGAGATTCTCGATCTTATCGTATTCCTGGTTGGCGATAACGAGGGCGTAGTATTTCCCAAAATTAATGTCGTCGCTGGTAACGTCGTCGCCAGAGTTGTCGAAGTTTGATGCTTCGGTGACGGCATTGGAGGCCCTTACTTTTAAACCGTCAGAACGCTGTTGGATGGAAACTTTCTGTTCTTTGGCTATGCTGCTTTCCGCTTCCAATTCAGCAATCAGTGCTTCCAGTTCTTCCACCTGCAGTAAAAGGTCGCCATTGCTCTTGTTTTTTAACTCATTACTGAGGCTCGCGATTTGTTTATTCATAATGCTAACTTGTAGATCTTTTTTTCTTATCTCCTTGTTAAGCATTTTTAATGCGTTCTTTTGCTCCTGGTCAACGGCAGATTGGAAAACGATGCTGTCTGCCGGTAGGCCCCAGGCCTTGCGATACCAGCCAAGCGCGGCAATGGAGTCTTTTTCTACACCCAGGCCTTGCTCATATAATGTACCAAGATTAAATTGCGCGCGCTTGTTACCCTGCAGCGCGGCTTTGTTATACCAGATGATAGCGGCTTCATAGTTGGGATTACCTCCCGCTCCTTTTTCGAATATTTCACCAACGTTTACCTGGGCGTCGGCATCTCCCAATTCAGCTGTTGGCATCCATACTTGCAGGGATGTTTTAAAGTCAGCACGGTCGTAGGCGACATATTCTCCACCACGAATTCGGCACTCTGCTGCCGTAAGGGTGGCGGGTCTGCGAGGCGTCATATAACTGCGGTTGCCCAACATTCGCATTTGCCCCGGCAACAGACAATCGACAACCTGTAGCTCAGCTATACGGCTGGCATGATCAGTTGCTTGGGTCGTGGTCGAATTGCTTGCAGTGGCCTCATTAGTAGAGCAGCCAATTAGGCTAGTCACAACAGTAACGGCCGCGAGTAAACGAAAGGTATTCTGTTTTTTTAACACAATAAAGCCCCCTTAGGACTGGAACAAAGCAATAGAGTTGGTCGCTGACTTATGTCTTTGCCGTTCTATTGCAGTCGTTTTTGTAGTGCTTGGTACTGTTCGTTTTTTGCCATAAATTCGTATTTTCCGACTTCAACGATTTGCTTGAGCATAAATTGGCGGTAGTCAGCATCGTCCTTTTTATCATCCAGTTGCTGCTGCAGGACAGTAATGATTATCCCGCTGCGATCTTCGACGTCACCATTGCTGGGGTGCAGCTCGTAGGCTAGCTCAAGATATTGTAAGGCATTGCCGTAATCCTGGAATTTCAACGCTGTGTCGGCCTCCTCGATATTTTTTAGAACAGCGTTCTGGTCCGCGATGGGAAGGTCAGACAAAGGCACTCTTGTATCAACTGAGTCTATAAGGAATACATTGCCTATCGCCAATAAAACGACCACGGCAACCGCGACCATTGTTCGTCGGGCGCCTTTTTCGGCCCAATTCAGACTGGATAAAAACTGACTGGCCGATTGTGTGCGGTCGTCACGATTTAGCGCGATAGCTTTGGTAATGGCCTTTTTGTAAAGATTCCCCAAGGTTTTATTAAACACGGGTTTAAGCTCGCCATCGCGTACCTCAACCGCAGTCTTTCCTCGATACGGGTGCTCACCGCCCAAGAGTTGCCCGGCAATTAGTCCCAGTGCGTAAATGTCATCTCTGGGGTCAGGATCGCCATGCTCAAACATTTCTAGGCTGGCGTACTTGGGTGTTATCGCGTTTAAATCACCCGCATCGAAACTGTCCTTATACAATCCACTGTTGAGTGCGCGGGCAATACCGAAATCTAAAACTTTGGTCTGCCCGGTATGCGTATAAAAGATATTGCCGGGTTTTAAGTCAGAGTGGATGATGCCTTTGGAGTGCGCGTATTCAAGTGCCAACGCAATTTCGCGGACAATTTTTAACGCGGATTTTGGATTTAGTACAACGTCGGTAGTGCCTTTGATAACCGCGTCCAGAGGGTGGCCATCCAGCTCTTCCATGGTCATAAATATAGTATCACCGTCGCGATCAAAATCGTAAACGGTGATAATGTTAGGGTGTGCTAAAGCCTGGGTCTTTTTAGTTTCGCGCTGTAAAGATTTGAACGCGCTGGCGTGTTGCTGAAAGGCATCACTCAACAACTTGATAGCTATGTAAGGCTCTTCATCGTCCGCTTCAACCCTGCGTAAATCCAACGCTTGGCAGACCATTCCCATGCCACCTTGCCCCAGCACCTTCTTAATAATAAAGCGGTCTTTAATCGCTTCGCCGCCAAGAACAAAGGGTTTATGAAAGGTATTGGTTAATGGGTTTTTGGTTTCGGTATAGGTATGGGTAGAATCCGTCGACGCAGCAGAATTGAATTGACTGGATTGCCTATCTTGTTGCGGGCTAGTGACGACGGTTCTGTCATCGCCCGTCGAGGGAGTTGCCGGCGGTAACGATGCCTCAACACGACTATTCTGTGGTCGGGAAGTAGGTGGCTGTCCATTTGGGGCAGATACTACCGTGGCATCACTGTTCTCGGTGCTATTTATCTGGCTGTGCTGACTGGGGGGCTGCAGATTGCTGACAACGGTACGGTCATTGTCTGCGGTATTGTCTATTTGATTGTTCTGGTTAGATGACTGCAGGCTGCTAACGACGGTACGGTCATCATCTTGTGGCGATACTGTAGATGATGGTAATGCGTCGGCATCATTACTCTCTGGGAGCGCGCCAGGTGTTTTTCCGTTTGAGGTAGACACCACAGTGGCTTCATTGTCTTCGATGTTGCCTGCTGGTTTTTTAGCCATGGTAACTCGGGTATTGTCATTATTTGGGTTGGGACGGATTCGAATCTATTATATGGAGAGTAGCGTGAATTAGATACTGTTGCGGTATTGCCGGCTAGTTGTTGGCTGAGGTAGCGCGGGGCTATAACTACTTGGGATATAACAGGGTCGAGTATAATATAGGGAGCATAGCTGAAGTTTGTGCTTTGGCAAGTTTATATCTGGAGATCTTTTCCCACGCTCCCTGCGCTGAGGAATCTGTGAATTGCTAGGGTTTCTGTTCGCGTTTATATTAATCCATCGAATATTCTACTCGGTTCAAAGGCGGGCGTTGCGAAGCTCAGTCATCAGTAATCTCTTCGGGGCCTACTAGCCAGCTCATTCCGAGGGGGCAATCAATTTGTTGCACAAAGTGACCAGCTGCATGGTGTATTAGAGAAGGCAGCGAGTCATAATGGTCCCAGTTTGGTTGTAGTGCCTGTGGATTATTGTGAAAATCAGAAGCTAACACAGTGGCTGGGTGAGCTTGCAGATATCATTTTGCTGCTCAAACATCTTGTAAAGGTAATATTTATGGATGATTTACGACAGGTTGCGCAATCCGTTATCCAATGGGGGGCGTTGACACTACTTTTTGCGTTAGCGGTGGGGGTAGTGATGATTGTGGTGGTCTATTTTATCGATAAAACCCAAACGGCTCAGACGATACGCCGTAACTATCCGGTTGTCGGGCGTTTTCGCTATTTGTTCGAGCATTTGGGCGAGTTCTTCCGGCAATACTTTTTTGCCATGGATCGAGAAGAGCTGCCTTTCAATAGGGCTGAGCGTTCCTGGGTCTATAAAGCGGCTAAGAAGGTGGATACAACCATTGCTTTTGGCTCTACCCGGCCACTGAATCTGGAGGGGGATGCTATTTTTCTCAATAGTGCCTTCCCGACCTTGTCTGAAGATGTGGCAGAACCTCAACCGGTCACAGTGGGTGAGGGCAGTTGTAATAAACCTTACACGACTAAGTCCATTATTAATATTTCGGGCATGAGCTACGGGGCGATCTCCTCGCCGGCAATACGGGCACTGTCTAATGGCGCTCGTGAAGCCGGAATTTGGATGAATACGGGCGAAGGGGGCTTGTCTGCTTATCATTTAGAGGGCGGTTGCGATATTGTTTACCAGATTGGAACGGCGAAGTACGGTGTTCGCACGGAGGATGGAGAATTATGTGATGAAAAGTTACGTAAAATTTCAGAGCATGAGCAAGTGCGTATGTTTGAAATAAAAATGAGTCAGGGCGCGAAGCCAGGAAAAGGCGGGATTTTACCCGGCATCAAAGTTACTGAAGAAATCAGTCGTATTCGCGGTATACCGGCGGGAGCGGATTCGATAAGTCCCAATGGACATAAAGATATTAAGAGTGTCAGTGATTTACTGGATATGATCCATCGGATTAGAGAAGTAACGGGCAAGCCTGTTGGATTCAAAATGGTGGTCGGGCAGCTGGACTTTTTTGACTATTTGTTTACGGAGGTACATAGGCGCGGCATGCAAAGTGCACCGGACTTTATTACCCTTGATAGTGCTGACGGGGGAACCGGTGCAGCGCCACAACCGTTGATGGATTATATGGGTATGCCTCTACAAGAAAGTTTGCCTCTGGTTATAAATTCACTTCACACATACGGTTTGCGTGAGCGAGTCAGAGTTATTTGTTCCGGGAAATTAATTACACCCGGTAAGGTGGCCTGGGCACTGGCAATGGGCGCCGATTTTGTAACGTCGGCCCGAGGTTTTATGTTCGCGCTAGGGTGCATTCAGGCACTGCAGTGTAATAGAAATACTTGTCCTACGGGTATTACTACCCATGATGGCAATCTTCAGCGAGGTTTGGTTCCCAAAGACAAGGCTGTTAGAGTAGAAAACTTTGCCAACAAAATCGTTTATGGTGTTGGTTTGATTGCCCATTCTTGTGGGGTAACTCAGCCGAGAAAGTTGCAGCGAATTCATGTTCGTATTATTGAAAATGGCGGGCGCTCAGTGTCATTGGCCGAGATACATCCCGTGCCCGAAGTAAAAGCTCAGTATATTTCTGTCGCCGATATTTGATAAAAGTATGGCAATAATAATGACGGCGCAATACCCAATTGACCGCGGTTGAGTGATCCTCAGTGGCGGTTATTTCGGCTTTTACTGTATCTGGCTATTATATAAGTACGCAATTACATAATTCGGCAATGGCTTGGCCCTACGAATCACATTCGTAATACTTTTACCAATTCAAAGAGGCGCTAACTAATATTCGGCGACTAAAATAATTGCCTGCGCTATTGCCTTTTTGTATATCGCCCGCCTGGTATTCAACATAGGCCTCGTCGCTAATGTTTTCCGCTTTCAATTCCAACTTGAATGACTTGTTGTTGAGCGTCCATTGTTTGCTTAGGGTTAAGTCGTGACGGAACCAGGAGTCAATAGGGGAAGAGCCGACGCCGCCACCGCGCCATTTTGTACGTGACTGATGATAGCTGAGTAATGAGGCGCTCCAACCACCACCAACTTGATGGGTAATAAATAGGCTGCCCGCATGCTCTGGAATTGCATAGTCTTCTGTCCCGTATAATAGTCCCTCGGGAGTGACCTTCGAAAGTCGAGAAGAGTCAAAGCGTACATTAGCGTAGGTGAAGTAAATTGTTGTATGAATAAATGGACGGGAGGTAAGCTGCATATCGTAACCACTGACACGCCAGTTTTTATTATTGCCAAATACGCTGACCCTGCCATCACCCTCTTCAAAGGAATTGGGAACTACCGGAGGCTCAATTTCTCTCCAGCTGGCGTGATCAATTCCATCGCTCATTTCCTCGCGGAACAGTCGCCAGTCAAGATCAATTTTCCCCTCAAAAAAACTGCCAAAATAGGCGAATTCTATGAGATCCATTTTTTCAGCAGACATAGTTTTGTCTGATTTGAACTGGTAGTCGACATAGGGCATTCCACTATCACTTGTTGTCTCTCGGTTGTACTCCCAAACGGTCGGTGAGCGAAAGGCCTTTGATCCACTGACCCGAAAATTGTGTTGTGGGGAAAGTTGATAGTGTAGTGACGCTCGTGGAGATAGCCGTGTTTCGTCGGTATCTTGGTTTTCCAGCATAAAACCCAAGTTGCTGAGCCATTTTTTCCCCAGCCGCCATTCAACGTTCGAAAATCCGTAAAAAATGGTATTGTCGATGCTATTGTCACTGTCCAGGTTAAGTGGTGATTTAATGCGCTGTTGGTTGTAGCCGGCCCCAGATACCGCGCGTAGCTTTTCATTAATGGTGAGCTGATACTCAAGCTCAATTTCTATCTGGTTGGTCTCACGGTCACCAAAGCTGCCGCCTAACTGTTCAAACTGGCTGTCATAAAAAGACGCTTGCCAATGCCATTTTTGTTTCTCCTGGGAGCGGTACCAGCTGGCAGTTAGCCAACGACTGGCATTTTTATCTTCCGCGAACTCATCGGGGTGGTCTACGTCACCAATACCGAAGCTGCCCTTGCTCCATCCCAGCTCTGCTTCAAAGGTGTCTTGTAGGGTGGGAGTATAGGCAGCATTAAAAACGAGGTGGTCAACGGAGCCTGCGTCATCCAGGTTCTCGAAGCCATTGTTCTCTCTATGAGAAAATCGCAGCTGCCCATAACCATCAGATAAGTTGAAGTTGGACCTAACATTTATATTGCGAGTTTGGGGGTCACCCAAAGTCGCTCGCACCTGTGTGCCATTCTCTTGAAGAGGGCTTTTGGTGGTGATACTGATTGCTCCTATGATCGCATTTGAGCCATAAACGGGCACATTTGAGCCCCTCACTACTTCAATGCGCTGAATGTCATCGGCTGTAATACCCAGCGATTCCCAAGATATCGTGGGGTAGGAGGGTACATAAACACTTCGGCCGTTTACACGCACTTCAACCCGCCTTGGATCATCGTCCGTCAAATCATGTCCCGAAACACCATAGATGGAGCCATTAGTATAGAAGCTCAAAAAACCAGGGACCAGGCGAAATACCTCTAGCAAGTTTGTGGGCGCCATAGCGCTGATCATATCACTATCAATAACGGTGACTGATGAAGGTGAATAGTGGCGTTCTTGCTCCATTCTGGCGCCAGAGCTCACCATGGGAATGTCTGCTAAGAGGTCGCTTTCGTCGTAATAGTCGGCGCTTTCCGCTGCAGATGCGCTGCCCGCAGCCATTGAAGACAGAGCGAAAACGAATACTGAATAGATTGACATTCATACCTCTGACGGCGAGTTCAGTCGCGCAAATCGATTGCCGTAAGTCCGTTATTAAGTGTGCCTGGGCGGTGAGTGGGTCGTTCTGCCAGTTTATACTCAAAGCTGAGTCTTCCCAGTACGTAGAGCTATTTAGATCGTGTTGTGAAAGTGGCAGTATAATGCCGAAAATACATTTAACAATCTATCGCTGCTATCTAACTGCTGCTATAGCACTGAATCTATATAGCGGTACCTATTTACTCATGGTGGTATTAAGACCTAGCCAGGATAAAAGTGTCAAAAAAATGTTGGTAATGCCGTGAATATGTGACTTGATCACGTCATTGCCGCTATGAAGGGTTATTTAACACAGAAGAGCTCATGCCGAAATGATAGAACATTAATGGTAGACGCCATTCGATGGCATCTACTCCTGCCAATACTTAGAGTTAGCATCTATTTGTGGATTGGAGTAGTGGCTGCCGTTGTCAAACCATCTGTTGGCTAACGGGTGTGGCGAACCGAAGGCTTGGCGCAGATTCAATTGTTTGACGGTACAGCTATTGCGAACGCCAAATGCACTTAGGTATTGGCTCACCGCGCTCGCTCCAGTGATTGCCAAGCTTAGTCACCGCACTGCAGGGGCTATTGTGATTGTTGTTTTAGCCTTGGCTTATATATAATTGGGAGATAATTCACTGTCAGTAGTGTTGCCAAGCGCGTCTTTGTTTTGAAGTTAGTCATCCCCAGTGGGCTGCAAAAAGCCTAGTCGATATGCATCGATGGTCGCGGCAAGCCAGCTGAACAACA
>Ga0209395_1004676_pt1 | contig 15911 bp, 6 predicted proteins | sample GOMGulsemesocosm_3_FD_184635 | JGI IMG/M metagenome (GOLD analysis project Ga0209395, IMG submission 184635) | Methane-oxidizing microbial communities from mesocosms in the Gulf of Mexico - GOM9D Gulf of Mexico (SPAdes) (version 2) | ecosystem: Environmental > Aquatic > Marine > Cold seeps... | reverse complement strand
AAATTAATAATTCGCATAATACCAATTAAATTAAGTAATGGATCACATCTTAATGATAATAAATTGTAGATTGACTAAATTATACCTAGGTGAACCATTATTAAGATGTATTCACTTAGGTAAAATCCCAGAGATTAAAGAATTATATCTACAATCTCTTGCTCTACCTTAACACTAACACTACTGTCATTTGAGTTAGTATAAATATCAAAGTAGTGACCTCCATCATTCACACTGCCGCCTTTAACCCAACCATCGCTTTCAGCAAAAGAAAGACTATCGTCAGTATCACCTTGAATTATTAAGTCATTGTCACCATCGGTCATATCGATAACATCTTGCAATGAAAGCTTTTCTAAATCATGGTCGCCATTTTGCTGCAAGTCAATTAATTCTATATTTTCAATATCATCAGTAAGAGCAGAAAAATCAATACCCATATCTTCTGACAAAATTAAAGTGTCGTTACCTGCGAGTGCATCAACATTATTTCCTTGTTTATAAAACAGGGTATCATCAAAACCAGTTCCAACAACTTGACTAATTTGGGCATTAAATGAACCATTTACAATAGCCGAACTATCATTATTAGTTGTTTCGACCATTTGCGCTGTGACATTAACTGTTCCAGCAAAACTTTGCTGAACAAAGCTTAAATTGTTGATATCTGCGGCAGAAATATTCTCAATAGTGTAGGTGTCTGAACCACCGTTGTAACTGAAAGAACTATTATCAATATCCACACCATTTGCTTTAAAGTTAGCTCCTATACCAATGCCTTCAAGCGTCAGCGTAACAGTTTCAGAGCCATCAAGATCAATTATATTGGCATTAAGGTTTAGTGCAATATCATCTCCTTCATAACCAAAGGTTTTGGTGACATTAAGTGTTAAAGCGTCAGCAACAGCATCAATCGTCAGGTCAAATGTAGTGCTATTTGCTGATAAATCAGAAAAATTCTCTTCTGAACTATAGGTGGTAAACTCAATACCTGTGAGCGTGCCAGACCAGTGTTCAGGCGCCTGAATATAAACCTCATCTGGTAAAGCACCACTATTTAATGGAATAGCCCATTGATTGACCCCTGCACTACTTATTCCTGCATTCTGTGCCAATAAAGTATTGCTGGCATTACTTGGATCTTGATAATAAACAAGGAAACCGACAGGAACATTATCTAATAATGCCGTCACTACGGTTTCAGAAGGGTCACTAGCAGATATACTAAGATCAAGTGCAACCCTATTAACGCCACTGGCAACAATTACATCTTCAGTGCCAGCAACATTATTAGCAATGATTACGCCACCGTCAATAACAGGGGTAACGTCAAATGTGAATTGCTGAGTTGAAAGGTTGATTGTTGTATCACCATCAGGGTGACCAGTAGCCCAATCATGATTCTCTTTATTTTGTGTATAGACATCAATATCGACACTACCTTGGCGATCTCCCGCTGGTGTGTAAATGAAATTTAAACTATCAATGAGGTTCACGCTAGAAATAACATAATAAGTACCTACCGGTAACCCTGTTGGGTTAACCTCAGTTGCTAAGCTATTCCCGCTACCATCAGTTAAGGTACCTGATGCGCCACTTGGGTCTGAGTCTGTATAATTTTCAGTTACTTTAAGATAAAGTTTTCCATCAATTATCTCGGTATTAGCGTCATCAGCTGGATTACTTAGAGCAAGCGTAAATGTTTGGCTATTATCTTCAGCGGTTGTGCCATCCTGAGTTACCGCAATGGTTAAATCATCCGTTAAGGGGTATACAGGTTTATCAAAAGACAATTCGCTAGTATTTTGTGTATAAGCCGCATAGGTTGTCATCGTGGCATTAAAGACAAAGGTATCTGCATCAGTATTGTCAAAACTATTAAAATGCGCTGGTGGTGTGATGGTTACCGCTTGCATTGCCGCTAATACCGCAGCTGAATCACCATTTCCGTGGACAATCCAAGTATCTCCCTGCTGCAGTGCTCCGGTTACGGTACTGCCAGCTAATACATCAGTTAACACAATAGAAAAAGCACTAGATCCGGTTGTTGTTGCAGTAATAGCCTCATCTAAGGTAAACGACGTATCTTCTTTGATTATAATTGGTTTTACTGCAAAAATAGTAATAGTGGCCGGGATGCCGGTTTGATTGATGCCGCTGTATGACCCATCTTTTTCAATCGTAACGGTAGTAAAGTCATTTTGAAGCACATTATTATTATTGTCTTCATTATATGCAGTTATCTTAATAACACTGGTATTAAAATTACTTGAGTCTCCATCAACGTTAAACGTAACAGTATGAGTAACACCGTCACTATCTAGCGCTTCATTGACATTTAAATACCAGATACCTGAATCTTCGTATTGAAAGGTAGTGGTATTGTAAATATCCCCAGCGTAAATACCGCCGACCACAGTGATACCTGAAGAAACATTTTCAATCACAAAACGCGTTACTTGCTCTGAACTGTCGGTATCGGCACCATTGCCAGTACCGTTGTTTTCAGCGAGGTCATCATTGGCCATTACATTGACATCAACAGTGATGGTAGTATTATCTGTTACCGTAATCGTGTCATCTGAAACTGTGCCACTTGTACCACCCGTTATCGTACCTAGACTCAGGTTAATATCATCGGTGATGGCATTTACTGTCAAATTATAGTTAGCCAAAACAGTTTGAGTGATATTTTCTGATACTCCTCCTGTAATATTGACACTGTCCTTAATATCATAAATTACTTCAAAAGTATTACTGCCATGTAAATCGGCTACTCCCAACGCATAAATATTATTAAAGGTATTATTGGTTAATACATAATGGCTACCGTCATCACTAATATTAGCATTAGTACTTACTGCTTGAGCCAGTGTTTCTGTGGTGCTATTACCAAAGTATAAAGTGAAATTACCTAAGCTAACATCTGCTTTATCAATCCTTATTACGTCAATAGTTTCATCGGTATCCCCATTTTGATAGGCAATACTAAAATCCAATAAACTCAGTTGATCTTCGCTTATTGTAGTACCGGTATTTAGGCTTGCTTCAGCATTAGGTTTTACTAAAATTTTGACATTTTCTGCCGGATGCGTCGCGCTATCACCTTCACTTTCTGTGGTAATATATTTCACCGTTAAGTCAATTTCACCACTAAAGTTTACTGGTGAATTTACTTTGATATTAGCAATATCACTCGCGTTAAATAACCATTGTCTTGTTGTTCCTGTGCCGCCCATAAAAGTGGCATTTTCAATGCTAAACTCGCTAGACAAACCAGTAATCGCTATAGTTAATGACTCTGTGCCGTCAGAGTCATAAGAATCTAAGGTAGTTGGCGTTTGGTAGACGTTTTGAAAATCAATTTGATTGCTACTACTATCGAGTGTAGCTTCGGTAGTAACATAATTAAAAACACCTGTCGCATTGTTGCTAGCACCGTTAGCATCAAAGCCATTAAGTTCGGTATTTTTAGGGATGTCTGCAACACCTTCAACGTTAACATCAATAGTCAATGTTTGTGGTGATGCTTGTGTATTATCGGCTCCATCTACTGAAAAAGCCGAGACACCAAAGGTGTAATTGCTATCATCATTATGGGGAGGAATAAAAGTTAATGGGGCATTATTATCAAAATTTTCAATTTGGATGCTCCAGGTACCATCGCCGCCGTCAGCGTCAGTTGCTATTATTGGACTTGTTACACCATCATTCGTATTTGTCTGACCACCACTACCAATACTCATTAGCGTGCCATTGTAGTAAATTTCACCTGCATCAGGAATACCGCTAATAGTTACCACGAAGGTTTCACTGCCATCTTTATCGTCAGTGGTTGTGGTGATATCTAGAGCGATACCGTTGGCGGCATTATTAATCGTAGTTGCACTAGCAATATTACTGCTATTACCATTACTACGCCCTGCATCTTCATTACCTATTGCTTGTTTAATTGCTAAGGTTACATTATCAGCTACCGGATCCACTTCTAAAATTAAGATATCGGGGGCAGAGGTTACTGTAGGACTTGCCGCATTATTATCCTCGTCATAGTCAGTTGTTTTTACTGACATGTGAATAGTAACCGTACCGCCAAAATGTGCTGCGGGCTTAAACTGCACTGAGCTTAAGTCAGCGAGAGCGATATCAACTCCAGTAGCACTGTTAATGACAGTTAATATAGTAGTGCCGCCATCTATAGTAAACTGCGAACCAACTGCCACATTAGAAAAATTGATCATCGTTATTTCTGAATTTGATGCACCAGCTATAACTGAATTTTCATCATCTTCATTGCTAGCAGATAAAGAAAAACCACCATCTAGGGTATTAAGGTTAACCCAACTGCTGTCTTCAGTAATATGTGTTGCATAGGTATGATTCCCTTGGCTAACAACATCAGAACCATTAGCACCATCACTATCGCTAAGCTTCGACTCGCTAACCGCTGTAACCTCAATATTGAGTGGGTTACCATTAGCAGCAGTAAACAATGTAGTTGTCTCCACTGAGTCAACATCACTACCATTAACATATTGTGAATCAATTGCTTTTACAGTTATATCCAGTGGTATATCAAGACTACTATGCGGGAGATGGCTATCTAATAAAATCCCTTTAACTTCAGCAATGGTAAATGGACTGCTTGTTTGGGGGTTATTTGTGCTACCAATTACGATTGTAAGCGAGCTATCATCACTTGCTGATGTATATAAATTGGTGCCATTTGCTGTTGTAAGTTCAAAACCATTATCTAAGTTACCAATAGTGACTTCGGTAATACGATCATTACCATCATCATCATGATCAGATACATCACCATCATTATTCACGTCAGTAATGGTTAAGTTAGCTAAAAAGGCAACGGGGGTATCTTCAGCAATAGAAACTGAACTAATAGCCACATCATTTGCAATAGGGTTAACATATAAATCTAAGGTTACTGATGCGCTTTCTGTTGCAATAGTTGGCGCTGCATCAGTAGAGTCTGCATCACTATCAATCGCTTTCAAAGTAACGGTCACACTGCCAATATCACCACTAAAATCGCTCGGCGGCGTAATAATGATCGTTGGACTAACGCCAGTAAAGTTTACTGAAACTATGCCAGTAGCCGTTGCTGCTATCGAACTACCATTAACACTTAATGCTGTGCCAGTAGGTACACCTGATAATTGATAAGTAAAGGTTTCTGAGCCATCAAGCCTATCACCAAAACTTTCACTTAATAACGTGGTTAAATTGAAACTGGTATCTTCATCAATTGTTTTTGTATAGTCAGTAAAGTCAGAGCCACCTTCATCACCTTGTGATGTGTAAATTAAAGATACAGGATCAGTTACCGCCTGCACATCAATAGTCACCGTTTCTGTGGTGGTAGCTGGGGGGACACCCAGATCTACACCGGAGTTATCCACTTCATAACTACTCACACTGACAGTAAAGCTGATATTATTATGGGTATCTAATGGCGGCAAAATTTGCATACTTGCGTATTCACCCCCTGTCATGGTTAAGTCACCCGTTGTGCCAGTCACATGGTCACCATCAGATAACACTATTGTAACATCGGCTCCTGTCGCATTATAAACAACAGTACTACCATCACTTTTCACCAATGTTGCGCCACTCGGAATGCCGCTTAAGGTAATAACACCGTATAACTCAGGGTTATCCATATTATCAGCAGCGCCGCTATCATCTGAATTATCGGGTTGTGTCGGCATATTTAGAGCTAGGGGAACTGCTGTATCCTCTTCTGTTAGTAAGCTTGTAATGTCAACCAGATCTGTCGGGGCATCAGTTATAGGAGTTACTGTAATGGTTACGGTTGTTGATGAACTGGTGCCATCATCAAGTGTTGTGGTATAAACAAGCGTATCTTTACCGCTAAAGTCACTATCAGGGGTATAGGTGAGAGTGCCATCTGGATTGATAATTGCACTACCGTAAGTAGGGCCATCGACGCCCGTGCCAATAGTGGTATTTGCTTGCGTTGCATCAGCATGAGTATTAATCGTATTAGCGTCATCACTTAAATCGCTATCTTCATCTACTACCATGACCTTATCGGTTGGTGGCGCATCATCAATAATAGTGATGTTAAAGGTGGCACTGTCTACATCACCATCATCATCAATAATGTCTATTGTTAAAGCCATTTCAATATCATCATCTGCATTAAGTACTGCGAACTCATGATCTAAGGTTTTAAGCAGTTGCACGGTATAACCTACATTATTGACATCAGTTGCGTCAGTAATCGTAACAATAAAGGCAGGGCTTCCATTAGCACTGGCTGTTAATGTATGGCCATCACCAGAAATAATATAACTAATATCATTAGCGCTTGCTGAAAAACCATTTGTTATCAAATCATCTAATGAGATTTGCGTAGCAGAAAATTTGATATCTACAGCGCCACTTTCTTCTACTGCACTAATAGTACCTGTTTTAGTCAGTTGTGATGGAACTGGGTTAGTTCCTGTCGGTAAGTACTGCTCATCAATAATGCTATTTGTTGCCGAGGTTAATTCCGGTAAAGTATCGTCTACTTGTATCGTTTGACTACCCGTTACGGTATCACCATCGCTATCTTCAACTACGTAGGTAAAGGTACTTTGAAAATTATTAACACCATCTGCCGTGTCATGTATATAAGTAGTAGGCGGTGTGTATATCCACTTGCCATCAGCATACACAATTAATTCACCTTTATCGGCTGAAGTAATAGTCGCAAAGTTGCTAGGATCGCTTGGGTCAATGACTTCTGTGGTACCATCAAAGGTAAAAGACAAAAGATCGCCAATATCACTATCTGCAGTCAAGTCTAGTTTATGCGTGAGAGTGCTGCTTCCCTCTTGTGCGGCGTTACTGATAGATTTATCGTAGGAATCGACCCCATTAAAGCTAACGGCTGAGCTACCTTCGTAGACAATAACAATAGGATTATTAATGGTCGTATTAGGGCCATCCGATACAGTAATAACTTGTACTGCGGTATCTGAGTCGCCATCATTATCAATTAATGTGTAAGTAAATTGCTCACTTAATTGATCACTAGCGCTATGATCCTCAGTAAAATCTGAAATATATGTCCAGCTGCCATCAGCGTTTACAGTTAAGCTACCGTATTCAGTATCAACGTTAGCTCCTACAGTCCCAGTAACCACACTACCCGACTCATTGGTATAGGTGAATGAAGAGATTGTATTATGGGTATCGGCACTCAGAACATCATCACCACTATCATTAGTTGTATTATCAATAACATTACCGTTAATAGTAAAACCACCTTCGGTTACATTTCGAGTGATATCATTATTTGCAATCGGTGCATCATCAACAATATTAATGTTTAAGAAATCAGAATTACTGTCGCCGTCAGTATCAGTCACCACGATACTGATGTTATCACTGACATCGCCTGCACTGTGGTTTTGATTTGCCGTTAACGTATAGGTGTAGTCAACTGTGATGGTACCATCAGCAGCCATTGCATAACCGTTAAGTACTAAGCTGCCTATAGTGGTAGTTAATGTAATAGGGGTAGTAGCACTATTTACCAAGGCTTGTGCGCTAACCAGAGTACCATTAACGGTAATGCTAGCTAAACCATCTAAGGCTTTTAGGGTAAAACTGCTATTAACCACATCATCATTATTCGGCGTACTACCCGTATCTAAACCATGCTCAAATACTTGCTCTTCACCGCCACCAAGTGGCCCTAAATTGTCAGGAATGGTTATAGTTACACCATCATTATCTCCACCGATAGTAATTGTTAAAGTAGTTGTTGCGGTGTCACCATCGCTATCAGTGATTGTGTAGGTGAAAATATCACTTAGTGACTCACCCTCAGTCAAATCTAGAACAACTAAATTATCATTATCAAGTAGGTAGGTATAAGAGCCATCTATTTGCACTACCAGTTCGCCATAACTACCTGTTACCGTGGAATTGACTTGGCCTTGTACATCATTACCGCTTTGACCAGCAGCAACACCCGTCACAGGTGTTGAGGTTTGATCAGCGCCTATTGTGTCATTAATAAAAACATTGCCCGCGACGCTGATATTTTCGCCACTCAAGGTGTTGCTATCGCTTACGGCTGTTGGCGTATCATTGACAATATTGATATTTAACACATCTGAGGTGCTGTCGCCGTCAATATCTGTTACCTCAATACTGATAGCATCATTCACTTCGCTGGTACTATGATCTTGATTAGCAGCTAAAGTGTAGGTGTAATTAACAGTAATCGTACCATCTGTGCTGATACCATAACTGTTAATCACTAAACTACCCATAGTAGTAGTTATCGTAATAGGGGTAGTAGCACTATCAGTCAAGGCTTGAGCGCTAATACCTGTACCACCTACCGTAATGCTATCTAGACCGTCCAATGCCTTTAAGGTAAAACTGCTATTAACTACATCATCATTGTTTGGATTGCTGCCAGTATCTAAACCATGCTCAAATACTTGTTCTTCACCTCCCCCAGCAACACCTACATTATCTGGAATGGTTAAAGTCACACCATCATTACTACCCGTAATGGTAATAGTTAAAGTTGTAGAAGCGGTATCGCCATTACTATCGGTAATGGTATAGGTAAAAACATCTGTCAATGTCTCATCGGTAGCCAAAGCTTGCACAGCTAAATTATCATTGAATAGTTGATAACTATAACTACCATCATTATTGATGATAACGACACCATAGTCACCTTCTACTGCAGTGCCAACCCCAGAACCTGAGCCATTGACACTTGTCACAGGAAGATCATTAACATCATTGCCAATATCATCGTTATCAAATACATTTCCAGTAATCGTATTTGGTTCAGCATCTTCTGCTATTTCATTAAAGTCTTCAACCGCCTCAGGAACATCATTAATTACTGGCAACTCTACAACTGGTGGCGTTGGGGTTGTAGGCGGTATGGGTGTTGTTGGGGGTTCAGGTGGTAAAACTGTTGGTGGCGGAGGAGTAATAACTATTGGTGGCGGCGTATTTGTTGTCGTCGGCGGAGATACTGGTGTAAAGATAGGGTTATCTGGTGTAAAAATGGCGTTATCAGGTGCCGTTGGTGATGTGGGGCGAGCGATTGAAAAAGAACCATGACTTTCTATTTTTCCATCACTTTCTGGTAATGGCTCAGGTTCCTGACGAGCAAAAGCAGCAGTCAGTAAATCTGAATTTACATTTGTTTCACCTGCCGTTCTGCTCGCAATCCCTCCGGTATCTCCATTTTCATCTATTAAATCCTCTTCACCCGCATCAGGCCCTTCTACTTCATCTTCACCTTCATCAACTTCGTCTTCATTCTCTTCATCGAGACCGTCATTATCTAAAAATTTTATATTGAATTTTGCATCTAACAGTTCCGCATCAAATAATAGACCATCGTTACCCGCAAGCATTATTTCTTGTAGATTATCATTAAAACCTATAATAATATTTACAGCATTACCTTCACCAACGACAAAGTCACCTTCATAAATGGGGTCATTGAGCTTTAACGTTCTAATGCTACCATCGAGGTTATTTGTTGCGGTGAAATTGCCGATAATTTCTTTAACATAGCCAATAATATTATTCACGGTAATCCTTTTTTATCTGTTGAAGTGATACTGAGTTATTACCTAATCACTCTTCATTGTTAAATATGTTCAATTAGTCGTTAACGTTCACTAAATGTATAGTAAGTAGCTCTTAAAATGGGCTTTAAAATATAATCTAACACTGTCTTTTTTCCAGTAATAATATCAACACTGGTCGTCATGCCGGGTATAATTTTTAAGGGATCTTGACTGTTTCCTAGAAAGCTTTGCTGCGTTTTAATGTGGACGGTATAAAAGGTGTTTTCTTGGCGATCTGTTTGAGTATCTGCACTTATCTTGACAACTTCGCCAGAAAGTCCACCATAAATAGAAAAGTCATATGCGGTAAACTTCACAATAGCCTTTTGCCCTGGATAGATAAATGCGATGTCTGCTGGTTTGAGTTTTGCTTCGACCCAAAGTACATCATCACTAGGGACTAACTCTACAAGATTATCCCCCGGCTTCACTACCCCACCAATAGTATGTACAAAAATTGATTGAATTATTCCGTTACTGGGTGAACGTATAAACGAACGTTGCGTTTCATCTGTTAACGCCTTACTACTTGCTATGATTCGCTCTAATTCAGCAGTAACTTCATTTATTTCTTGTTTAAGTTTACTTTGCGATTGGTGCTCTAAAGCTTCTAAGTTATTTTGTGCTTCACTAATAGCGGCTTCCAAACGTGGGATAGATATTTTTGCCGATTGGTAACGTTCTTCAATTGCATTTTCTTCACGTTTTAATTTAATAAATTCGACTTTAGGTTTTACGCCTTTTAGTACTACTGGCTCAGTAATTCTAACCTCTTCTTGAATCAAGACTAGTGCGGACTTAAAGTGTTTAATATGTACTTTAGTTTCAGTAAGCTCATGTTTTCTTTGATTTAGCTTTTGTTGAAAAGCTTGCTTCTGTGTTTCTAATTGCGCTTTATTGGTTAAATATAAGCTTTTTTCTCGTGCAATTAATGGCGCTAATTCCGCGGAAATATTGTCAGCTATAATAAAGTCACTACCATTTGCTAGTGCATTAAGTCGTAATAATTTTGCCTGCAACTCCATATTTTTAATGGTTTGACCTTCAAACAAAGATGCCGTTTTCTGATTACTCAATTTTAGTAAGACTTGTCCAGCAACAACTTTATCTCCTTTCTCAACGAGTACCTCATCAATAATACCCCCTTCAAAGTTTTGCAGTATTTGGTTTTCACCACTAGGAACTATTCTTCCTGGACCTCTTGCTATTTCATCTATTTCAGCAAACGTAGACCAAATTAACATTAAAAAGACGGTAGCAAGCCAAAAAAATAATACTCGACGGCTACGCTTTGGTTGGTGTTCAAGCACCGCCGCACTAAGGCTATGCATATAGGCTAAGTCTGCCTCATTAATATTATTATTTTGATCAATAAATTGTTGTCTTTTATTGGTCAATATGTTCTTGATGTTAAGCATTGCTATCTTCACTCACCGTAGGCTGTGACTGGCTAGGTTTTGCTAGATGATTTAATACCTGCTCTTTATTACCACTGAGATATACTTGCCCATCTTTGATAACAATAATTTTATCTACCAAAGCCAACAAGTTCAATTTATGGGTTATTAATAGCGTAGTCTTACCTGGCAAGTTATCTTTTAACTTAACAAGTAACTCTGCTTCGGTAGATTGGTCTAAATTACTGCTTGGCTCATCAAGTAGCATAATGGTTGGATTTAATAAGAAAGCTCGGGCTATGCCAACACACTGTCGTTGACCACCTGAGAGGCCTGAACCGCGTTCTCCAATTGGCATTTGATAGCCTTTGGGGTGCTTATGAGCAAATTCAGCAACACCACTAAGCTGAGCTACATCCACTAGTTGTTGATCTGTAACATGAGTAGAACGACCCAAAATATTATCTTTTAAGCTACCTTTTAGTAACTGAATATCTTGGGCAACATAACCAATATTTTGTCTTAGTTGGGCAGGATCAAGTTGATTAATATCTATTCCATCAATAAAAATACTACCTTGATCTGGTTGGTATAGTTTTAATAGTAATTTTTCAATAGTACTTTTTCCAGAGCCAATACGGCCAATAATGGCAAACCTTTCACCAGCTTCAATGGTAAAGGAGACATTTTTCAATGCTGGTAAATCAGCATCTGGATAAGTAAAAGTCACATCTTTAAATTCTATTTTTCCCTGAATTTTATCAAGTTTAATAAAGTCTTTTTCACTAGGGCGCTCAGAAGGTTGCTCCATTAAATCATCGAGTAACATAAAAGATGCTTTGGCATCTTCATAATTACTGATTAAGGTAGCGGCTTGTCCCATTGGCGCTACACATCGAGAGGAGAGGATCATAGTCGCAATTAATCCCCCCATGGTAAGTGATAAACCTTGTATTAAATAAACACCGATTATAATAACAAATACGGTATTTAACTGGACTAAAAAGGAAGTAACAGTGGTTATAGACGCTGTCATTTCACGTGTTTTTAACCCCTTACTTGCTATTTCGCCACAGGCTTCTTCCCAAAGCCACTGGGTTTGCCCTTCTCTGACTTGAGTTTTAATAGTTTCAATATTTTGCAATGTTTCTATTAGTATTGAGTTCTTTTTTGCTGCCGCTTGATGACTACTCGCTATTTGCTCATACAAGGCTTTACGTTTCATTAAAGCGTAAATTAATATTAGTACCATAATAGTCAGTGGAACTAAGGCAATAATGCCACCAATGTAGAAAATCACCGCTAAAAACAATACCGCAAAAGGCAGATCTATCAGCGCCGTCATTGTGGTGTTTGTTAAAAATGAGCGAATGGAATCAAAGTCTTTAAGGCTACTAGCAAAAGAGCCAACGGATTTAGGCACATTGGCCATTTTTAATCCCAGAACTTTTTCAAAAAGAATAGAAGAGATAATGACATCACTTTTTTTCGCTGCTTTCTCAAGTAAATTTGTCCGAGTAAACTTTAAAAAAACATCGAGTAAATAAACCAGAATGACGCCAATAGCAAAAACATGTAACGTTTCCATCGCATTATTAGGTATAACCCTATCATAAACATTCATAGTAAATAATGGGGTGGCTAAAACAAAAAGGTTAACAAGTAATGACGCTGAAAAAACATCCTGATAGAGCGATTTAGAGTAACGTAAACTACTCCAAAACCAGTGTTTTTTTTCAAGCTTTAACGTGCGGGTTTCACCTTCATCATAGGCATATTTTTTTTTGAGTAAAAAAGAAAAACCTAAATACTGTGATGTTAATACGTCGGTATCAACCCACTGCTCATTGGCTTCTTCAGCAGGTAATATTATTTTAGCTTGTTTTTCATCCGCTGAAAAAGAGTCAAGAATACAAGTTTGTTGATCTTTTAGTAATAGAATAATTGGTAGCTGTAAAGGTGAGATTTGTGCTAATGGTCGTTCAATAAGACTACTTGATAATCCCGCCCTACTAGCAGCACGTGAAAACAGACCTTTAGCCTTGTCTAGTGAGAATAGTTTGGTTATACCCGATGGCTCAACCGGTAATCCTTCCGTAATATATTCTGCGGACCTAGATTGATGATAAATTTCACAAAAAAGTAAAAGTATATTCAACAAGCTATCCATCTGAACCGGAGCAGCATCACTCTTTAGCATAAATTATATAATCTACAAATTAAGGGATAGTGAATACCATTTGAAAAACACTTACTTATTAACAATAATATTAGCTATTCAAATGGTCGTACTTTACAAATTATTTAAGCAACTAGCTCATTACTTTTTGGTACTAACCCATTGCGTCGGATAATCCGTAAAAGTTTAATGAACTGCTTCAGGTAATGAGTCCACGTTTTCTTCTGCATCTGTTTGAGCTTTATCAAGACCAACTTTTTTAAGGTAACTATCGTCATCACCTAAAACAGAAACTAACATAGTACCCATAGCGTCATGAATACGGTATTTAGCAAATAAACGATTATATTGCGCCGTAATGATTTCATTTTTTGCAGCAATAAAGTCATTTTGTGCAGCAAGTAAATCAAGTAAAGTCCGACGACCAAAATCATACTCTTCTTCGTAGTGTCCTAACGTTGAACGACTGTAGTCACGATATTTTATCAGTAATGATAATTGCTTATCGACCATAGTGTAAGCTGACCAACTCAATTCTAAACCTTCAACTACTTGGCGACGCAAATCATGACGAATTTGATATTCTTGATTGATAGCACTCACTTGCTGCTGAACTTTCGCTTTGTCAGCACCACCTGTAAATAAATTCCAAGTTAGTGTAATACCAGCGCGGGTTTCATTAACTTTACCACCATAAAGGTCACCGTATGTATCACTGTTATCATTAAGATTATGACTTAATTGAAAGTCTACCTGCGGATAATAACTATGCTTACGTTCTTTATGTAATAGTTGAGCAGCATTAACATTATGATTACTCGTCAATATTGAGGGGTTATGTTGTATTGCTATGTCAATCGCTTGTTTAAGTGTTGCGGGTAGTTCTGCATCAAATAAAGGCTTTGACAGTGATTCTACTTGAGGTAAATAACCTAAAACACGTTGTAAATTGAAGCGTGCATCCATTAGGTTGTTTTCTTGTACAACAAAATTACTCTGGGCTAACGCTAACGAAGATTGAATTTTTTCTACTTCTGAAACGCTAGTTTGACCATTTTCATAAAGCACCTGAACCTTTTCAAATATCTGTTGATTATTATCAATGTTTTCTTTGGCTGTAACTAATAGCTCATTGTTAAGTAAAACCTGTATATAAGTATTCACTAAACCTAAAGCAACATCATTGGATTTTTCAATATAGTTATTTGCTGCGGCTAAAATACGCTCTTGTTGAAAGTCGACCTGATTTTCTGTGCTAAAGCCAGAAAAAATATTTTGGGTTAAAATTAAAGAGTTTTCATAAAAATTATAATCTTCACTATTAAATGCCGTTACACGGGATTTAGTTCTAGCGCGACCAGCACTAGAAACCAAATCCAACTTAGGAAGATACCCAGAGTTAGAAATTTTTAAATCTTGTACCGTAGCACGATAGTTTTTTAACCTTTCTTGTACAATAGGATGAGTTGAAAGTACTTGTCTAATCCCCTCTTCTACTGTAACAGCTTGTACATGGCAGGCCGAAAAACAAAAAATTAAACAGATATTTTTTAACTTGAAAATTTTTGATAAATACAACGTTACATACCCTATGTCATGCCAAATTTAACAATTACAAATGAGTAATAATTAAGTTATATCGTTCAATATAGAATTATTCATGATTGAAATTGGCAATATAAAAAAAATATATACTAAACAAGTGCTGTATGAAAAACAACACATTAACAAAAATTAAATAAAGCGATATCAAGCTTTTAGTGATATTACTTTATAAAACCATGATGTTCACTTTTTAATAAAAAATGATTAAACCCAACTTAACTCCGACTTATTTGCCTGTAGACACTTTGCCTTCAACACGCCTATTTATTGTATGAGCTTCTACAGTATCAGCCAGGTCTATCAATTGCTCTTCACCAAAACCGATAGCAGATAAACGATTACGATCGATATTAAACTCATTAGTTAAAATATTAACAATTTCATTAGCACGTTGTTGCGATAGCCTTTTATTATATTTAGCATTGCCTTGGCTCGAAGTATGACCTTCAATGACTAACGATGTGTTTGGATAGTGCTTAAGGAAATTAGCAACTTGGTTAATTTCAGAAAAGTACTTTTCATCAATATTGTACTTATCAGTCTCAAAGTTAACTAATAAAGAAATAGTGATCACTTCTGCTTTTATCGGTGCTGATTTAGCATATTTCGTACAGCCATATCGGTCAACATCATTTCCTGCTGGTGAATTAGGGCACTGATCATGTTTATCTAAAACGGTATCCTTATCTCCATCCAGTTTCATTTGTACAACTGAAATAGCTTCTTCACTGCTTGAGCTTTTCAATAATTGTTCCGCATTTGCTACCTTTATCGTTGTTAGTAAAGTGCAACTGGTAATAAGTAATATTTTAAATAAGATAGATTTATTCATAACTTGACTAATTATTCCTTTATTTTAGTTAAAAGTTGATTGTGTTAATTTTCAACTATTATTTGTACTTGGTGGTTTACCACCAATCCCGAAGACATTAGCACTATCAAATAAAAGTTAAAACCAGTTAATCTGTCTTTCCGCACCTAAAAACTTAATTAAAAAAGCTTGACGCAGATCCCCATATTTGATCTATTACTTATCTTTGGGTGATGGAAAAAATAATGACGTCGTATTCAACAAAGGGTCTCGAT
>Ga0209395_1004675_pt1 | contig 15912 bp, 11 predicted proteins | sample GOMGulsemesocosm_3_FD_184635 | JGI IMG/M metagenome (GOLD analysis project Ga0209395, IMG submission 184635) | Methane-oxidizing microbial communities from mesocosms in the Gulf of Mexico - GOM9D Gulf of Mexico (SPAdes) (version 2) | ecosystem: Environmental > Aquatic > Marine > Cold seeps... | reverse complement strand
TGCACCCATTGAAACTGTTGTTGTCTGACGACTCGTGGTCTTGAGCCCTTTTTTGCCCATACTCTTGTTGTTGTATTTTGTTGCCCAAACCGAGCCTCATCTTGAAACCAAATATCAACTTGTGCTACAGTAACGTGTCCAGGGATATTGATGATCGATTCATCATAGAATTTTTTAAACGCTTCCTGAACTTCATCGGATTGCTTAGGGTGCCGTGACCGTGAAGTGATCCAGGATAGCGATAACTCATGGAGTAAGCGGTAAATGTTCGACTGCTGAAAATCAACGCTAAACTCTGTCTGAATAAACACTTGGACATCACGGGCCATCAGTCGGCCACCTCCCGCCTTAACCGAATACTCTAATACATAATCTTTAATTTTTTTCATCTGTGGTTCATTAAGTTGTGCAGGGCGGCCTGATTGTTTTTTGATGGCTAACGCTTCAAAACCCCCGGACAAGTAAAGCTGAACCCAGTCATTAACGAGACGACGGCTCACTTGCAACTCACGGGAAATATAGGTTCGAGAATGCCCTTCAGTGAATTTTGTGGCAACGAGGTATCGACTCTTTAATCGGGCATCGTTTGTATACGGCGCTATAACTAAACTGGACAATGTAGCAACCAATGATGAAAATAATATGTGTGATATTAGATCACACATTTAATGTAATTGGTATAAGGAGACTACGAGGATGACTACTGGAGGTTATGGCGCGCATAGTAAAAGGTTCTCGATAAAAATAACTCGAGAATGACGACTCTTTTGTCTTTTTAGCAGCGACTTGTTCAGCGCGCCGCAAACTCAACTTAACGACCTAGCCTTTGGAGGTCCTCGCTAAGGAGATTACTGGAGGTTATGGCACGCGCAGTAAAAGGTTCTCGATAAAAAGAACTCGAGAATGACGACTCTTTTGTCTTTTAAGCGGGGACCTTGTTCAGCGTTTCGCGAAATCAACTTATACAACCTAGTTAATACCAATTCCGATAATTAACTGATCATTCTTAGCGGTTAAAAAAAATGATAACGGCGTTATTTATTTTCTATGGAGAACGCTGGGCGCAGCAACAATCGTGGTCACTTTCCGTTGTTATGGCTCGCACATTTTAAATCGTTACGAGTGTAATTAGATAACGCCTTGCAAATCGTGGCAAATGTTCCGCATAGTCGTTTGCAAACTGAAACGATTAAAGTCAAAGCTGAGCGTTCAAAAGGACGTTTGTCTAATAAATTGACCGAGCGTATTCGTGGTGACTTTAAGTCGAAGCAATTTGATAAGCGTTATCAGCAGTAGCCTTAATCAAAATGAGTAAACAAGGCTTCTTAAAAGAGGTAGGAGAGCATCGTGGCTTGAAGAATGAGTCGTTAGTTTTACAACAGAAAAGTGGCTATAGCGCGGTTTATAAAATTTGGCAGGAGCTAAAGTTTTATTTAGATGTATTTTCTAATCAGGCAACGGTTTCAATGAAGTCGGTTACCGAAGTTTATGAGGTGTGGTGTTTTTTATCGCTGCGCAAAATCTTAGTTGAGGCGTTAGGTTTTACTGAAGTTGAAAGTCATAAAGCAAAACTTAAATTGAATGATTTTTTTGAATTAAAACTCAACGATGGATTAAGTGGCGCTGGGGCTTTTTGTTTTTCGCGAGCCGATGGTGCTAAAGCACGCTTAGCCCACGAGCCAGTGTTTAAAAAAAATGGTGTCGCTATCCGTTCTTATCTTGCGACGCAAAAACCAGATATTTTACTGGAAGTGACTTTTCCTAACGGTAAAAAATGCATTTGGTTGTTTGATACTAAATATCGGATAAAAACTAAAAATGATCAGTTTGATAATGATGACGTCGATAAGATAGATTTTGTACCCGATGATGCGCTTAATCAAATGCATCGTTATCGGGATGCGCTTATTCATATCAGTGATACCGATGGCGTCGAGAGTAAAAGTCGTCCTGTGTTTGGTGCATTTGCGTTATATCCAGGTTTTTTTGATCAAAAAAAGCAACAAAACCCTTATCGTGATGCTATTGACGAAATTGGTATTGGGGCCTTTTCTCTGTTGCCGGGCGGGAATAATGATGACAATCAGTATTGGCTAACGCAATTTTTGCGTGAGCAAATAGGCGGGGTGTCAGCAGCGTATTTACCGGCAACGATTAGTGAGGGACTTTATGTCAATGAAGCGGCGCGGATCCCATATCATGGGATGAAGCAGGTGCTACATAATGACTTAGTGCTCACAGCACGCTTAGGTGATAATCGACATGATGATTATAGCCAGCGTTTTGTAAAGGGTGAAGCGAAGTGGTATCACATTCCTACCGCTGTTTTTAACGAAAAATTCGGTCATCATATTGCCCAAGAGATCTGTTATTTGGCAATTGCTCAATTGAAGCAAAAATCGTTGGAGTTTAGCCTAGTTTATCGAGTATTAAGCGTTAAATCTGTTGACCGCTCCACCATGAGCTTTGAGCAAACCGGTGTTGTGCACAGTGAGGTTAACCTAGCTAGTTATTGGTTGTTCGAATTGGGTGAACCACTGACATTAAACGGTAAAATAACAGGGCTTAATGTTAGTGGCTTTAGGCAGTCTTTAAAACTTACAACGTTGTCATCGATTCATCAAACAAAAAACTTTGATCAGTTAGCGCAAGTTTATAGCGAGTTGATTAAGTAGCGCTACACTTTAAAATGGCACTGAAAACGGATCATCAAAATTAAGGAATGATCTGTTTTTTTGTTCAATGCGTAGTGTTAAAAAACTTCCTAGCGCTTTAACCGTTTTAATATTGGCGAGTAAATCGTCAGCATCTAACTCTTCATCCTCTAAACTTATAATGTGTTGATCGAGATTGGCTTGAGTTAGTTTTTTACTTCGTGCCGCAAACCGACGCCAGACCAATGCCGGTATATCATTACTTTGTTTAATATCTTTATGTTGCGTGTTGAGTTCTTGAATTTTTTGCTCTAACAATCTATTTAAGGCAACTAATGTTTCATCGTCAAAAGTAAATTCAGCTTCTGGTACATACTGTTGATATAGTTTAAGAATAGTAAATGCGTCTTTTTGTTTTCTGGCATTACTTAGGGTGTGCATCAAGGCTGTTTTTTCGATTGTTTTCTGCGGGTCTAGTTCTTTATCAGGGTGTAACAAAAAAGCTAAGCGTTTATACATTTTGTTGAGTTGGCTGCTTTTAAATAACTTTTCTAGACCATTGTCTTTTGATTTTTTTATTTGAGATGAATCATCTTCGTTAAAAAAGTCAGTAAAGTCTTCATTTTCGTCAGCAAAAGCTTGTTCATTAAACATCTCATCTTCAAATTCGGGTTGTTCCATTTCTTGTTGTAAACCTTCAATGTGTTGAGCCATTAATGATGGATCTTTTGCTAAAGCAATAAGCTCTTCGTCGCTTAATTGCAACATGCCGTCAAATATCTGATCGATCATCATACGCATTTCGTCTAAATCTATTTTAGACTCATCGATCGGGTTAGTTTTTGATGAGTTCATTAATGCATCGGTAAATGACTTTCTGAGGCCCTCAATATCAACACTCTGTGAAAAAGGATGCTGCTCAAGAAAACAAATCTCTTCTTCAATCCAGTCTAAAAGTTCAACACGCTGTTGTTCACTAAGGCTTTTCTTGAAAATAAATTTTATTAGGTGCTGTATCCGAACCGCAGTTTGCTGGCATTGGCGTTTTTCATGAGGTAACACATCACTTGTAAACTGCTCAAATAAGGTATTAATTTTCTTGTTAAGCGTTGCATTGCGCTTTTCATGTTTTTCAATTTTTTGCCATAACATTTCTAGCTTTGCCAATTTAGGATCTGCTGATGTGGACGTGCTTTTTTGTTTAATATTGATTATCGATTTATTCATGATAATACTCTCAATGTCGGTAAATTGTGGGTCAGCAAAAAAGACGTTATCCTAACATGATTATTGGGCTAATTAACTTTGTGAAATAGCAGTTAGTAATAACAGCTATTCTGTCTTGTGTTGATTCAGTGTAAAGCTATAAAATTTAAACTATTGGTCACTTCGATGATTACTTTATTTATGAAATCAATATTCTGTGGAGGTAACAATAAACATGACGTTATTAGTAGTGGTACCGGATCGTAACAATGACAAACTAATCGCTAAGCTGCAGGCTTTATTGCCGCAGGTTAATATTGTAGAGTGGCAAGCCGACCTTGATTGCACCGATGTCGAATTTGTGTTGGCTTGGAATCCGCCTGAGGCTATCTGGGCCTCGTTACCTAATGTAAAGGTTATTGCATCTTACGGAGCGGGCGTTGATGCTTTAGTTAAGCAGAGTAACTTACCTGACGTTCCGATCACCCGTATTGTAGATCCTAATTTAGCACAGAACATGTCCGAATATGTGTTGTATACAATTGGCTTTTTTAAGTTAAGGTTTAATCAGTATCTAGTTAATAAAACGACACAATATTGGAAACCTAAGCGTGCTCATTCTGGTAATAATGTGGGAATATTAGGTCTGGGTGAGCTTGGTTTGGCGGTAGCACAACGGCTTACAATAAATGACTTTGACGTTAGCGGTTGGAGTCGTTCACCTAAAACGATTGATAATATTGAGACTTATAGTGGCTTGCAAGGGTTACAGCAGATGTTAGGAACACTTGATTATTTAGTGTGTTTGTTGCCACTGACTCCAGATACTCAGGGGATCTTGAACGAACAATTATTTAATTTGTTACCTAAAGGTGCCGTATTAATCAATGCGGCTCGTGGCGACCATTTAAATGAGGCCGATCTAATTGCAGCCTTAAATAGCGAGCAACTGAGCGGCGCGGCACTTGATGTATTTTCCACCGAGCCTTTGGCGAAGGACCACCCATTGTGGCAACAGTCAAATGTTCTGCTGACACCGCATGTTTCAGCCGTCACCAATGTCGATACAGCTTGTCGCCAAATTACCGATAATTACTTAAGCTTTAAAGCTGGGGCGCCGCTTCTTCATACAATCGATCGTAGCCAAGGATATTAATGATAGCCTTACTTTAATCTCAGTTGTAGGTATACGTACCCAACAACTGAGCGCTGTACAACAAAGGCGTAGCAACCGTTTTATGAGTTGGCAAAGTCCAACAGTTTTTGACCAGTTAGGCGGTACACAATCCACTCATCCTGAGCTGATGCACCAATGCTATGATAGAAATCGATTGCTGGTTTATTCCAGTCTAATACTACCCATTCAAAACGACCACAGTTTTTCGCTAAAGCTAGTTGAGCTAAATGTTTCATTATTTTTTTACCTGCACCAGCTCCTCTGGCATCAGGGTTGATGTAAAGATCTTCGAGGTACAGGCCATTTTTGCCAAGCCAAGTTGAATAGTTGAAAAAATAAATGGCAAAACCAATGGCCTGACCATCTTGTTCGCATATTAAGCCATGAGCGGTTGCACCATCACAGAATAAGGTATCAATGATATGTTGTTCGGTAGTCTCTACTGCATCGGGCTCTTTTTCGTAGATAGCCAGTTCATTGATAAAATGCAAAATTGTTGCTGTGTCGTTTACTGACGCGGTACGTAATGTGATGCTGCTCATTAATATCTCCAGTTTTAGTTATTTTATAATTTACAAGTTTACTTGTAGGGGGTTATCGCAATAGGACTAATCTTAGTTAATTTTTATCGAGATGAATCGACGCCGACTCTGCCGTTATTTTGCTATATTTTATCTGGCTTGAGTTATTTCGTTTTTATCTAACGAAGCCGTTGCTCAATCTTGGCAGATCCCTTATTGTAATTGACACTAACTCCGTAATCGAAACTCTATTTTTTGACCTAAGCTAGGTTAAAAGTCTTGATGTTTTATTTAAGACTAGGTTGCATAGGTTACATTGGTTACGGTGATGTTGCGATAGCGTATATTGCGCTATTACACTCAATATTATTAAAAACAATACTTTTGGTCAGACCAGAATGTTTAAGGTGTTTTTTGCTTGAAAAAACTGGCTGACGGAGTATTTTATAGCTCAAATTTACAATGATTTTAGATTTAAAGTGAACTGACCTCACCTCGACTAAGATTACTGTACTCTTGAAAATTAACTTAACTGTCTGATCTGGGAAACTGCAATAGAATGGCCGATTTACGTCAAGAGGCGCTTGATTATCATGCGCTACCAACTCCGGGTAAAATTAGCATCGAGCTAACTAAATCTGCGGAAACTGCTAAAGATTTATCATTGGCTTATAGCCCTGGTGTGGCTGAGCCCGTACGCGAAATCGCTCTAGATCCAGAAAATGCCTATAAATACACCGCCAAAGGCAACCTAGTGGCTGTGATCACTAATGGTACTGCGATTCTTGGTTTGGGTAACTTGGGACCATTGGCATCAAAGCCAGTGATGGAAGGTAAATCTTTATTGTTTAAGCGTTTTGCCAACATCGATTCAATTGACATTGAAGTTAAGCATCGTACTGTCGAAGAGTTTGTCGATACGGTTGCTAACATTGCTGACACTTTTGGTGGTATCAATCTTGAAGATATTAAAGCGCCAGAATGTTTTGCGATCGAAAAGGCCTTAAAAGAACGCTGTTCTATTCCGGTATTCCATGATGACCAACATGGTACGGCTATCGTAACCGCAGCTGGCATGCTTAACGCGTTAGATATCCAAGGCAAGACGATTGAAGATTCGATCATTGTTTGTATGGGGGCAGGCGCGGCGGCTATCTCTTGTATGGAGCTGCTTATTTCTTGTGGCGCTATGCGTGAAAAAATCTATATGCTTGACCGTAAAGGTGTTATTCACGCAAGTCGTGACGACTTAAATGAATACAAGCGTCGTTTTGCTAACAATACTGACAAGCGTACGTTGGAAGATGTTATTTCTGGTGCTGACATTTTTGTTGGTGTTTCAGGCCCTAACGTTATTGAACCAGAGCATATTAAGTTAATGGCTAAAAACCCTATTATCTTTGCGTGTTCTAACCCCGATCCTGAGATTAAGCCAGAGCTAGCCCATGGCGCTCGTAAAGATTTAATCATGGCGACCGGTCGTTCTGATTATCCAAATCAGGTTAATAACGTATTATGTTTCCCATTCATTTTCCGTGGTGCTTTAGATGTTCGTGCTTCGACCATTAACGAAGAAATGAAAGTGGCAGCGGTTCATGCCATTCGTCAAATTGCTAAAGAAGAAGTGCCTAAAGATGTTTTAAAAGCCAGTGGTGTTAAAAAGCTAACCTTTGGCAAGGAATACATCATTCCAAAACCGATGGACCCACGTCTATTAACTCGTGTTTCTAAAGCCGTTGCTCAGGCAGCTATCGAATCTGGTGTATCTCGTATTGAGATGCCAGAAGGTTATATGGAAGATTAACGTTTATAACGTTTTGCGATGGACAATAAAAAACCACCGATTATGGTGGTTTTTTATTATCTTGAGATCACTAAAGGTTATTCTTCATCGGGCACAATAAACTCTGTGCCTAACTCTGCCATTAGCTCTAAGGCTTTGGCGGGAATGCGATCAGCTTGGCTCTTAGATAAGTCATCATCTTCTGGTAAGGGTTGTCCGGTGTAGGCGTGTAAAAACGCTTCACATAACAACTCGCTGTTGGTCGCGTGGCGTAAGTTATTAACCTGACGGCGTGTGCGCTCATCGGTTAATATTTTTAATAACTTAAGCGGAACGGATACAGTCACTTTTTTGACCTGCTCATTCTTTTTGCCATGTTCGGCATAGGGACTGATATACTCACCATTCCAGACTGTCATGAATTTACCTTATATGTTGAACCTAGAATAAGCAGTCGGCACTCTTATTTCGCGCCCAACCGCTGAATCTAGGTTGAAGGGCTATTTTTAAAAAACACTGCCGATTTTAAAGGCTATGCTGCAACAGTCAAATAACTTATGAAAATATTATCTATATAGACGTCTAAACATCTTGACGTCCTGAATGTGATCTAATAAATTGGCCATCTAGACATCTTTATAACTTAGCTGCTCGTCCAGTACAAGGGTTGTTGGAATTATTATGAAAAAACTAAATGCAGAAACTATCGCCGTTCGTGGCGGAATAGATACCGATACCCAGCATGGCGCTGTTGTTCCGCCAATTTATTTATCGAGTAATTACACGTTTAAAGGCTTTAATCAGCCGCGTGAATATGATTATGCGCGTCGTGGTAATCCAACCAGAAGTCAGTTGGCGCAAACATTAGCTGATCTTGAAGGTGGCGCATTTGGTGTAATGACTTGCACGGGACTTGGCGCGATCACTACGGTCATTCAGTTATTAACGCCGCAAGATACCCTCGTTATTCCACATGATTGTTATGGCGGCAGTTATCGAATGTTCGATCATTTGGCCCGGCGCGGTTTGTTCAAGCTGATAGTGGTTGATCAAAATGATCAGAAAGCGTTGTCAGACGCAATGGCCCATGAGCCAAAAATTCTGTGGATCGAAACACCGAGCAACCCATTACTGCGCTTGGTTGATATTAAACAGCTCGCGACACAGGCCAAGGCTGTTGGTGCATTAGTCGTGGTCGATAATACTTTTTTATCGCCAATTTTACAGCAACCATTAACGCTAGGTGCCGACATTGTGATTCATTCGTGCACTAAATATATCAATGGTCATAGTGATGTAGTCGCTGGCGCTATTATTACCAAAGATCATCAGATGGGCATTGATCTTGATTGGTGGGCAAACTGTATTGGCGTGACCGGTGGTGCTTTTGATAGCTACTTAGCGATGCGCGGTTTGCGTACGCTGGCGGTAAGAATGCGTCAGCATCAAGAAAGTGCAGCGACGATTGTTGAGTTCTTAAATAATCATCCGGCGGTAAGCCATGTCTATTATCCCGGTTTGGTCGATCATCCGCACCATGAGTTGGCTAAGAAGCAACAATCTGGTTTTGGCGCAATGCTTAGTTTTGAACTGGTTGGCGGTATCGAGCAAGTTGAGATCCTTATTAATGAAGTCTCTTTGTTTTGTTTGGCCGAGAGCTTGGGCGGGGTTGAGAGCTTAATCGCTCATCCGGCGACTATGACTCATGCTGGCATGGAACCTGCGGCACAACTTGAGGCGGGCATTGGCCAAAGCTTATTCCGTTTGTCGGTTGGGTTAGAGTCGGTTGAAGATTTAATCGCAGATTTGTCAGGCAGCTTAGATAGCGTATTGGCTAGCATATAAATTAGTTGGGTCACCGACCAAATGGATAGGATATTTTGATGACAGCAGCAGCACCACAACAATCATTGGCGTTACATAAATTTGGCGGCAGTAGTTTGGCCGATCCGCAATGTTATTTACGGGTGGCAAATTTATTACTTACTCACAGTGATAGCGCCGATTTAGTGGTGGTGTCTGCGGCAGGGAAAACCACCAACAAGTTAATTAAACTCCATAGCTTTGCACGCGCGGGTAAAGACTATGAAATATTGCTGTTGCAATTGGCCCAATATCAACGGCGTTTGATTGAGCAATTGATCGACCAGCCAGCGAAACTACTTGCGCTATTTAATGATGAATTGACGCAATTACAGCGCGACCTTGCTGGCGTTAACGACAATGCCAGTCATATTGTCGCTTGCGGCGAAGTATGGTCATCTCGTTTGTTATCGGCCCTGCTCAATCAACTTGGCCGAGCGAGCGTTGCCCTTGATGCGCGCCATTTTTTAATCGCTCAGGGTGAGGTAACCCCAATAGTTGATGAAGTGTTGTCAGCCGAAAAACTGGCTAAGCTCAGCGAGCCTTCCTCAGGGCAGCAGCGGGTCATTACTGGTTTTATTTGCAGCGACCTTAATGGCAATACTTTATTACTGGGGCGTAATGGCAGTGATTATAGCGCGACCTTAATTGCCAAGTTAGCCGGCGCCAATGAAGTTAATATCTGGACCGATGTTGCTGGGGTTTTTAGTGCCGATCCTAACTTAATCCATGAAGCTTGTTTAATCGAAGAGCTCAGTTTGGCGGAGGCAGAAGAGCTAGCCCGCATTGGTAATCCTGTTTTACATCATCGTACTTTGCAGCCTTTGGCCAAAGATAAAATTGCGCTACGGGTTCGCAGTAGTTTTGAACCTGATTCGGCATTTACTGAAATCGGCAAGCGACTGGGACATGTCGGCGACTGTATTATTAATGGCATGACAGCCATTGAGTTGTATGTATTGGCTGACAACGAATCATCACAACAATTAGTTGCCGCGTTGCCGCAGCAGGGCTTCTTTCCCTTAGTGTCGACCCGTCACGGCAATGACATAGTATTGGGCTTGAGTCTGGAAGCTGCACCCGCTTTTGAGGTGTTGCTTGAACAAGATGGTGCCATTGATTGGAGTAAACACAGTGAGTACGGTTTAATATCGTTGCTTGATGCTGGAGTTTCTTGGTATAGAAAGCTATTTAACAAGCTTTTTGCTAAAGAATCATCGTGGCCAATTATTTTGTCGGATAACGGTTTGAGCCTTAGCGCAATTGTACCGTCAAAGCGCGTTAGCTTATTAACGTATTTGTTGCACCACCGTATTTATAGCCCAAGTAAACGTATTGGCGTGGTTTTACTGGGTGCTGGTAATATCGGCCGTTGTTGGTTGGAGTTATTTAGTCAGCAACAAGCGGTGTTGGCACAGCGTTTTAATGTCAAACTGCCATTGGTCGCTGTGGTTGGTTCGAGCCGCGCGTTAATTGATTTCTCAGGCATTAATCCTGCGAACTCGGCGCAGTTATATCAACAAAGTAGCCAACCTTTAGCTAAAGATGAGTTGCTCGGCGCATTGGCAGATCATGGCTTAGATGAATTGATTATGCTTGATATTACAGCCGATCAAACATTGTCAGATAGTTACAGCGATATCTTAGCCAATAGCTATCATCTTATTAGTGCCAATAAACTGGCCGGCTCAAGTGAGAGCAAAAACTACGACCAAATAAAAGCCACGGCACTGAGCAATAACAGTAAATGGCTGTATAACGCCAGCGTTGGTGCTGGCTTGCCAGTGCTGCATGCGATTAACGATTTGCGTCAAAGTGGTGATCAGATTAAGTCAATTAGCGGCGTATTCTCTGGCACTTTAAGTTGGCTATTTGAACATTATGATGACAGCGAACCTTTTTCTAGCCTGTTATTACGAGCGCGGGATGTTGGCATTACCGAGCCTGATCCGCGCGATGATTTGTCAGGCAAAGACAAGCAGCGTAAGTTATTAATTTTAGCCCGAGAAGCTGGCTGTGAACTTGAATTGGCAGATATCGAGTTGCGCTCAATGGTGCCAGAACAATTAGCGCAAGTCAGTTTAAATGAGTTTATTAGCCGCGCGTCTGAGCTTGATTCAGTTGTGTCATCATTATATCAAGCCGCCAAAGCGAAAAACTGCGTTATTCGTTATGTCGCTAAGCTTGAAATAGCGCAAGGTCAATTGCACGCGAGTGTTGGGCTAGAGCAACTGAGTAATGAGCACCCCTGCGCGACCCTTACACCGTCGGACAATATCTTTGTGATGACCAGCAAGTGGTATCAAGACAATCCGTTAATTATCCGCGGCCCCGGTGCCGGTCGTGAAGTTACCGCGGCAGCGGTTCAGTCAGACTTATTTAATTTGGTTAAAGCAATCGCTTAACGGGCCAACATCAGCCACTAATGTAAGTTAGTGGCTTCGATATGGTTAAACGTGCCAAATTGCTTTAAACTTCGGCTTTATTCTAAGCCAAATCGTGTACCTGATGCCTCAATCTCTCACTCATTTAAATTCCTTACAACTTGATGCCAGTTGCGAGCAGCTTGTTGGCATTAGCACGACTGAGCAGTTAACAGACCTGTTGCCGCTGTCTAATGTCTTGGTGTTGGGCGGTGGTTCAAACATGTTGTTCAGCCGTCACTATAACGGCACTGTATTGCACAACAAAATGATGGGGTGTGAATTTTCGCAAGATGCCGATTACCATTACATCAGTGTTGGTGGTGGCGAAAGTTGGCACCAGTTGGTGATCAATTGCTGTGAGTTAGGCATTGGTGGTTTTGAAAACCTTGCGCTTATTCCCGGTACAGTCGGGGCGGCGCCGATTCAAAATATTGGTGCTTATGGGGTTGAGTTAGCCAATCTTTGTGTTGGGCTTGACGCGTATTCAATCAGCGGTGGCACTAAATCATATTTTAGTCATGAACAATGTCAGTTTGCTTACCGCGATAGCATGCTCAAACGCAGTCGCGATTACTTTATTAGCCGCGTGTACTTTAAAGTGGCCAAGCAATGGCAGCCGCAACTTAGTTACGGTGAACTAAAAGCGTGGGCCGCTAGCCAGACTGATAAAATTACGCCACTTGATGTTGCTCGTCAGGTGATAGCGGTACGTCAGGCCAAGTTACCCGATCCTGAGATATTGCCTAATGCGGGCAGCTTCTTTAAAAACCCAGTGGTAGCACAGTCTGTTGCGTTAGAGCTTTTGGCTAACTTTCCACATTGCCCAACTTATGCTGCTGGCAGTGAAGTTAAGTTAGCGGCTGGCTGGCTGATTGACCAACTTGGCCTCAAAGGTTTCGCTATTGGCGGCGCCGCGGTACACCAACATCAAGCTTTGGTATTGATCAATCAAGGGCAGGCGAGTGCGGCACAGTTAGTTAAGTTAGCCGCTTATGTCCGTCAGCAAGTTAACGATAAATTTGGGGTGGTGCTTGAGCCTGAAGTTAATTTTATTGCGACAACAGGTTATAGCACTTTAGATCATGAATTTAGTAATCTAGCATCTCAACCCGAGTAGGTACTCAATGTTTAATTCTTCTACCTTACAAATTTTAAAAACCTTGGCCTGTGGTGACTTTTGCTCTGGTGAATCGTTAGGCCAGCAGTTGGGCATTAGTCGCTCGGCGGTGGCTAAACATATTAACGCACTGCAACAGCTTGACCTTGATATCTACAGCGTAACAGGAAAGGGCTATCGTTTGGCTAAGCCAATTGTGTTGCTTGAGCAGGCGCAGATTGAGGCGCAATTACGCGACGGTGGCGTTAACCTGCCGCAAGTGAGTGTTGAGACGGTTGTGTCGTCAACTAACGAACTGATCAAGCAGCAAATCCATAGCGGTGAACTCAAAGATAAAGTCTCGGGCAGTGTTATTTTTGCCGAAGCACAAACAGCTGGTCGTGGTCGCCGTGGGCGCAACTGGGCCTCACCTTTGGGGGCTAGTTTGTATCTGTCGATGCATTGGCGGTTTGAGCAAGGCATTAATGCCACTATGGGGCTGAGTTTGGCGGTTGGCATTGCCATTGCGGAGGCCTTAACCGAATTAGGGGCTGGCGAGCTTGGACTTAAATGGCCAAACGATATCTACTTTCAGGGTCGTAAACTCGCAGGGATCCTGATTGAGCTAGAAGGGCAAGGGACTGAGTGCTGTGACATTGTGATTGGCACAGGCATTAATGTGTCATTGCCCCCCCAAGTTAGCACTAAAATTGATCAGCCCTATAGTGATCTTGCTCAAACGGGTATAGCACTTGATAGAAACAAGATTGCAGCAACTATTTTGACGCATTTATGGCAGGTGCTTGAACAGTTCGAATTAACAGGTTTTGCCGGCTTAGTCGATCGTTGGGCTACCTATGACTGCTTTAGTGGTGACGCGGTTGAGTTGATCATTGGTCAGCGCCGCATTGCTGGCATTGCGACGGGTGTCGATGCCCAAGGTGGTATCGTGTTGGATATAGAGGGCGAGTCACAAACCTTCTTCGGTGGCGAAATCTCGTTGAGAAAACAAACTAAATGAAACTACTTATAGAAATTGGTAACAGTAAGTTAAAAGCAGCGCAGTTAATTGAAGATGGTCAAGGCCAGCGATTAAATTACCTCGGCAGTTTTATCGTTAAAGATTTTTGCCATCGCCCGCACTTAGGAAAAATAGGCCAAGTAGATGAAATTCTATATGCTAATGTCGGCGGGCAACAAAACTACCATCATGTTAAGGCCCTGTCACAAAAGCTCAGAGTTAGATATCGTCAAATCTCAAGCCCAGCAACTGCATTTGGTGTCACTAACAGTTATGACAACCCCAAAAAGCTAGGTATTGATCGCTGGCTGGCGATGCTAGCCGCTTTTAAGGATGCTAATGCGCCAGTTGTGGTCATTGATATTGGCACGGCGATGACGGTTGATTTAGTCGATGGCACGGGTTTACATATCGGTGGCTGGATTAGCCCTGGTTTCCGTTTAATGAACTTGGCCTTGACTGAGCACACTGCATTAGTACGTAGCGGCGGGCACCACGGTGAAGAACTTAAATTTGGCCAGCATACTCAAGAGTGTGTACAAAATGGTTGTCGCGCTGCTTTGTCTGGCACTGTGCTTTATGCAATCCATAAAGCCAAGGCACAATTTGGCCTCGAGCAGCCTATTGTGTATTTAACGGGGGGAGGAGTTAATCATTTACCACCAGAGATGCGTAAAATGGGCAAAAATAGACCACACCTAGTGCTGGAGGGTTTGATTTTGTACGTAAATTAGCCTTGCTGGTGGTAATTTGTGCGGGCAAACACTTTTTATCAAAAAAATGCACTTTTTATGAAAAAAAGGATTGCATTGAACCAAGCTAATCACTAATATACGCAGCACTGAAACGGAACGCCGACATAGCTCAGTTGGTAGAGCAACTGACTTGTAATCAGTAGGTCCCGAGTTCGACTCTTGGTGTCGGCACCATCGGTTTCAGCGTAGTATTAAAATGTGGAGGGGTTCCCGAGTGGCCAAAGGGATCAGACTGTAAATCTGACGGCTCAGCCTTCGGTGGTTCGAATCCACCTCCCTCCACCATTTTTTCTATTACTTAAATAGCCATTAAGTGATAATAAAGTTATAGAAGCATGCTTATGCACGTTCTAGCGGTAACTTTTAAGCTAGGATAGCTTCAATAAGAGTTAAATTAAGCAGGCGTCGTATAGTGGTAATACCTTAGCCTTCCAAGCTAATGCTGCGAGTTCGATTCTCGCCGCCTGCTCCAAAGTATATAGTGTTGCTGATATGGCTCAGTTGGTAGAGCGCATCCTTGGTAAGGATGAGGTCCGCAGTTCGAATCTGCGTATCAGCACCATCTCTTTTTGTCCAAATTTCGTTTTATCCCCTCAAAATTATCCAACACCCAATAATCGCACTAAAACAAAATTATTCTGTATTAATTATCAATATCTATAAATCAATCGCCTTATTCCATTTAGATTGATACAACCTAATCATCCATTTATACTAAATTGTCAAAGTTCTTGTCCTCTTATGCTCGAAAAAATCCATTTAGGCTGCGTTGCGCTCATTCCCAATAGCTAGCTATCACTCAATCGAGCGCCTTGTCTACATTAATTCTGTGTGTGCACAACTAGATCATAAATTTAATGTAATTGGTATTAGTTATTTTCCCATATTGGTATTATAATTCGAAAAACAAAATCGCAAGTGGTTCGATTACCACCTGTATTAACATCTGGAATGAGGCTATATCATGTCTAAAGAAAAATTTGACCGCTCTAAGCCGCACGTTAACGTTGGTACTATCGGCCACGTTGACCACGGTAAAACAACGCTTACTGCTGCTATCACTAAAGTATTAGCTGAAACTCACGGTGGTGACGTTAAAGCATTCGATCAAATCGATAATGCTCCTGAAGAAAAAGCACGTGGCATAACTATCTCTACTTCTCACGTAGAATACGATACTCCATCACGTCACTACGCACACGTAGATTGTCCTGGTCACGCCGATTATGTTAAAAACATGATCACTGGTGCTGCACAGATGGATGGCGCGATCTTAGTAGTTGCTGCTACCGATGGCCCTATGCCACAAACGCGTGAGCACATCTTGCTTTCACGTCAGGTTGGCGTTCCTTTCATCATCGTATTCATGAACAAATGTGACATGGTTGATGACGAAGAACTTCTTGAGCT
>Ga0209395_1004672_pt1 | contig 15922 bp, 14 predicted proteins | sample GOMGulsemesocosm_3_FD_184635 | JGI IMG/M metagenome (GOLD analysis project Ga0209395, IMG submission 184635) | Methane-oxidizing microbial communities from mesocosms in the Gulf of Mexico - GOM9D Gulf of Mexico (SPAdes) (version 2) | ecosystem: Environmental > Aquatic > Marine > Cold seeps... | reverse complement strand
GAGCCCGATTCAAAGTGCTGTTGATGCCGGTACCCTAGGCATGGCGGGTGTGATTCCAGATGTACGCTCACTGCGTATTCCTGTGAAGTACCTGGCTAATCTACTGACGGCTGGTGACGAAGAGCCGATTATCCGTGCTCTGGAACGCCTGCTGGCTATGCGCGCCTACAAACGTGCTGAAAATGTTGAAGGCGTTGAAGATCTGGCAGTGCTGGAACAGGCTGGTTTGACTAAGAAACAGGCTGACGAAATGTACCGTTACCTGGCGATTGCTAACTACGAAGACCGTTATGTGATTCCTTCAGGTAAGCGTGAAATGAACGTGCCAGAAGCCTACGGCGAGAAAAGTGGTTGTGGTTTCACCTTCGGCAATGGTTGTGGCACAGGGTCCAGCGATGTGAACATGTTCGGTGCCAAGAAAACTCAGCGTCGTGACATCATTCAAACCTACGAAGTAGGAGACTAATCGTGTTGATACTCAAAGTAGTATCACGATTACTTGATTACCCGTCGGAGGCGCTTTTTGCCGCCGCCGATGAGTTAATCGAAGTCGTGAATAACTCAGCTGAAATTAGTCCTGAAAACCGGACGCAGTTGGCAGGCTTCATTGGTGAACTGACGGCGCGTGATTTATACGACGCGCAGGAAAGTTACGATCTGCTGTTTGACCGCGGTCGCGCACTGTCGCTGCTGTTGTTTGAACACGTGCACGGTGAATCCCGTGACCGTGGTCAGGCGATGGTTGATCTGATCAGTGTTTATAAGACTAAGGGTTTTGATGTTAGCTCTGAGCAATTGCCAGACTACATCCCGCTTTACTTAGAGTTTCTGAGTGAGCAGGAAGATACCTACGCGCAGGAATGGCTAGGTGATGTTTGTCACTTGCTGGCGATGTTGGCGGAGCGCTTGAAAGAGCGTGAATGTCACTATGCTACGCTGTTCGACACGCTGGTTGCTCTGTCCGGTCAGGAAGTTGACCGTGTGGAAATCGCCGAGGCTGTCAGCAAAGAAGAGCGTGATGACACGGTGGAAGCCATCGATAAGGAATGGGAAGACAGAGAAGTTCTCTTCGATGATCCGATTGCTGGTGAAGGCTGCCCAAGTGCGAGCTCGGGTGTGCATAAATCGAACAAGTCGCTGGACCCTAATAATATTCAACATGTGCCGCTGCATTGGCACGATGCTGATGCCGCTGAAGTCGCGGGATTGTAAGGAGAATACTATGTCAAATGTTAACTTTTTGTTGTTTGGGATTTATCCCTACGTTGCGATTCTGATATTGCTTGTTGCAAGTTGGATTCGTTTTGACCGTGAGCCTTACACCTGGAAAGCTGATTCCAGCCAGGTTTTAAACAAGCAGGGCTTCCGTCTGGCCAGTAACCTGTTCCACGTTGGGGTGATCTTTATTCTGATGGGGCACTTTGTGGGTCTGTTAACACCGGAATGGTTGTACCATGCTGTGATTTCCAGTGCGAACAAACAACTGCTGGCGATGATCAGTGGTGGGTTTTTCGGAATCCTGTGTCTAGTTGGTTTGCTGATGTTGATTAAACGTCGTATGACCGATGATCGTGTGCGCGCTAACTCCAAAACCTCTGACATTGTGGTGCTGTTCCTGCTGCTGATTCAGCTGGTACTCGGCCTGTTGACCATCTTCTCTTCAATGAGCCATCTGGATGGTTCGGTGATGATTATGCTGGGTACCTGGGCACAAAGCATTGTTACCTTCCAGGGTGTGCAGGCTGCAGAAGCCATGGCGCCTGTTGGCATTCTTTATAAGCTGCATGTGCTGTTTGGTCTGACGCTACTGGTGGTGTTCCCATTCACTCGTCTGGTTCACATTATCAGTGTGCCGGTCTGGTATCTGGGTCGCCGTTATCAGATTGTTCGTCAAAGATAAGATTGTTGTTTAAAGGTGTTCAGGAGTGACTTAGTCACTCCTGAACTGGCCGAATTTTATTGAGGCATTTACGCAAGCGGGGATTTTGTTTGCTGGCAAGGCAAAAACGCACGGATTGAGGGAGTTTATATTTATAAATGACCGAATGAGTACGACTTTAACGCAGCCAGAAGACAAAAGAACAATTGAGTAGAGGTCTCACAGAATAAAGTAGGAAATTATAATGAGCGGATGCAGTTCACACTCTCACGAAAAACCTTCACAGGCGCTGCCAGTGATCACTGTAAATAATAAAGTGATTGAGGAAGAGGCGTTAGCCAACGAATTACAGTACCACCCGAGCTCTAATTTGGGGCAGGCGGTACAGCAGGCCGGTCAAGCTCTGGTTATTCGCCAGCTGTTGTTGGATGAAGCGAGCCAGCAGGGACTGGATACGTCGGCGGACAATGAAGAGGTTGCCTTTCAGAAATTGATGGCGGACGCGGTGAGTTATGACGATCCGACCGAAGAAGATTGCTTGCGTTTCTTCGATAGTAACCGTGAAAAGTTCACCACCGTACCTTTAATGGAGGTGGATCATATTTTATTGGCGGCCGCTAAAGACGACCATGAGGGTCGTGATGAAGGCAAGGCCAAAGCTAAAGAGATTATTGGGCAACTGCAGGGCGATGTTTCCCTGTTTGCTGAATTAGCCAAAGCGTCTTCAGCCTGTCCTTCCAAGGAAACCGGAGGATCGCTGGGTCAAATCAGCAAAGGCCAAACGGTGCCTGAGTTTGAACGTCAGCTGATGGCTCTACCGGAAGGTTTAGTGACAGCGCCACTGGAATCACGTTACGGCTTCCATGTGGTTAACATTACTCGTAAAATTGACGGTAAACCGCTGGAATATTCCATGGTGGCTGATAAGGTGCGAGGCTACTTGGTGAATCGTGCGTCACACCTTGCTATTCAGGCTTATATTCAAGGCTTGGTTGAGCAAGCAGAGATTGATGGCGTTGAAATTAGTTTCGCTGAAGAAAATATCCATATTTAAGGCTTGAAGACAGGCTGCGTGATGCATGCCTGATCAAGGTTTACCTAGCCCAGCAGAAGGGATTTTGTTGGGCTTTTCTGTGTTTAGAGCACAGCCTAGAGAAGAAAAATAATCGCGCAAATATTGTGCATATCTCTGCATTTAGCTTGTGAGGCAATTAATGAAGGTTTTCTTTGTTTTCCTGTTCAGTCTTTTAGCCCCGGCTTCCGTGCTGGCGTCAGACGGAGGTGCTACCACCATTGATTTGACCTCCAATTGGGTGGGTTATGTGGCGATCGCAATTTTTGCTGCGGCCTATGTTCTGGTTATTCTGGAAGAGCAGTTACATTTAAGGAAATCCAAGCCGGTGTTACTGGCAGCGGGTGTGATCTGGATTTTAATTGCGCTAGCCTATAACTCTCATGGCTTGCCGCATACGGTAGAAGCTGCTATTCGGCATAACTTCCTGGAATATACGGAGTTATTCTTCTTCCTGTTAGTTGCTATGACCTACATTAACGCCATGATAGAACGTGGTGTTTTTGATGAGTTGCGAAATTGGTTAGTTGCCAAGGGCTTTAGCTACAGGGCGTTATTCTGGATTACCGGTATTTTGGCCTTTTTTATCTCGCCAGTTGCCGACAACTTGACTACCGCGCTGATTATGTGCGCGGTTGTGATGACAGTGGGTAAGGATAAACCAAAGTTTATTACCATAGCCTGTATCAATATTGTCGTCGGCGCGAATGCTGGAGGCGCGTTCAGCCCCTTTGGTGATATCACAACACTAATGGTTTGGCAGAAAGGTATACTGAATTTCTCCACTTTCTTTAACCTCTTCATTCCGTCAGTAGTGAATTTTGTCATTCCGGCTGTCATCATGCATTTTGCGCTGCCGACGGGCAGTCCGGTTGCTGAAGGCAGTGGGGAAAAAGCCCTTAAGTTTGGTGGTATGGTAATAGTTGGACTGTTTCTGGCCACTATTGTTACGGCAGTTAGCTTCCATAACTTCCTTCACATTCCGCCTGTATTCGGCATGATGTTGGGACTTGCTTATCTGAAGTTTTTTGCGTTTTATCTGCGTAAGAAGAGCCATATGGAGGTTGATAGTACGGATATTCCGCCGGGTAGTGATTCTGAAGAGGGTTTTGATATCTTTGAGAAAATCGCTAAGGCTGAGTGGGATACCCTGTTCTTCTTCTACGGCGTGATTATGGCCGTGGGTGGTTTGGGCTTTATTGGTTATCTGGGCATGGCGTCAGAGTTTATTTACGGCGAGTTGGGTGCGACCACAGCCAATGTGCTGGTCGGTATAATGTCGGCTATTGTCGATAACATCCCGGTGATGTTTGCCGTTCTTACTATGAACCCCGCAATGTCAGAGACGCAGTGGCTGCTTGTGACATTGACGGCCGGTGTGGGTGGTAGTTTGTTGTCTATTGGTTCAGCAGCAGGTGTCGCGTTGATGGGGCAGGCAAGGGGCTATTACACTTTCTTTGCTCACCTTAAGTGGATGCCGGTGATTGCGCTGGGCTATGGTGCCAGTATTTATGTACATTTTCTGGTAAACGGTTAGCATGTGCTTTGACTCTATTTACCAGAAAATATTTATAGGATTTTGATCGGTGGTTAGCTAAGCTCGCCAGTCTATTTTAGAACTGTTGCTGGGAGCGTATGAAAATTTCATTTGTAGTCCCCTCCTTGGAGGGTGGGGGCGCAGAAAAAATGATGTTGCAGCTCTCAATGGCTGCTGTCGAAGCTGGGCATGATGTGTGCCTGGTTTTGATGAAAGATGAGGGGGCTTATTTAAGCTTGGCGCCCAATACCCTTAAACGAAATGTGCTGAAAAAGAAGAGCAGAGTATCTGGGCTTATTCAGCTGCTTTTTTCTAAAAATGGCTTACGTTTATTGCCGCAACTGCTGAAGCTTCCAAGGTTCTTAACTTTGGTTCCCGCCATGAAATCTTATCTTGTGAGTGAGCAACCAGATCTAGTTATCAGTGTTATGCACACCTGTAACTTGGCAAGTATTGTGGCTCGCGAATGTTGCTCCATAAAGACTGTTATTTTAGCCAGAGAATGCACAACGCTCTCCGGGTTTCTTGAAACCGTTCCTAGCCGAAAGAAAAAATTATTACCGGTTTTGAAAAAGATGTACCCTTTGGCCGATAAAATAACGGTTGTTTCAGACGCGGTCGGTACTGATTTAGTCGAAATAACAGATATACCGACTGATAAAGTGGCAACCGTTTATAACCCGGTAATTACAGAGGGTTTTATTCAGAAAACTCAATTAGCCGTCGATAATCAGTGGTTGAATAATGAACAGCAGTTCACGTTAATTGCTGTTGGGCGATTGGAGAAAGTTAAAGACTACCCGACCTTAATAAAGGCATTTGCACTTGCTGTGCAGCAGGCCCCTATAAAGCTGCTTATTTTAGGTGAAGGAAAGGAGAGGGAAGAACTTCAACAGCTAATAGTCCACGAAGGGCTGGAAGAGCATGTTACCCTGCAAGGCTTTGACCCTAATCCATACAAATACTTGGCAAAGGCAGATTTGTTTATTTTAACCTCTTTGGTTGAGGGGGCTGGCAACGTGTTAATTGAAGCAATGGCCTGCGGCTGCCCGGTGGTTAGCACTGCTTCTCTAGGAGGGACTTCCGAATTACTTGGTTTTGGTCGTTACGGAAAACTTACGCCCCCTAAAGATGTTGGTGCATTGTCAAAGTTGATTGTAGAGGCTTATTCCAAGCGTCGTATTTCTGAGGGTGCAAAGGAATACGCAATGACATTCACAGCAGAACACGCGCTAACTCAATACCTTGAGTTGGCGCGGTCAAATTGACTGTTCTCTTTCTTGCGAGTAGGTAAGTTAATAAAAAGGCCGCAATAGCGGCCTTTTGACTGTATGAAATGCGGGTTTAAAGATGCTACTGCATCATGATCGGGTTCTGTTCGCGATCAAAAATAATGTAGCGTGATAGGTCTTCGCCGGAAGTTAAACCATTTACCATTTGGTTCAGGTAAGGATCTGCATCGTCAGTGCTTGGAGCCTGACCATTTTTACCGCTGAGTCCGGCAACAAGAATAAAGTTCCAGTCGGTATTGATGCTGTCTGCTTCGTTGATCAGCGACTCAAATGAATCGATTTCCTCAGGTAATTTATCAACACACATGACGGGGGTGATGGTGCCTCTTTGTGGTTTGCTTTTCTTCTTATTGGACTTGGCAGCGTTGCTACCTTCTGCCTGAGCAAAAAGAAATAACAGGCGCTGAGGCTGATCCTGAGAGGTTGACATATCGATCAGGTCGGAAAATGTGGAAATCATAATGGTATTGCCTCAATTGTTGGCGGCGAAGCGGTTGGATGGTTGCTTTTCCGATGAGCAGTGTTAGTGGCGCCAGACTGGCCATTGGAAAAGCGAACAAGGAAAGTTAATGCTACCTGATTTTTTATCTTTAGTATGTGGTGGATCAAACGAGGGGCGAAATAAAAGCCGAGCAGACATTGATAAAGATGCATCCCAGGGGGCGGAGACGATATATCTTTATCGTGCTGTTAGCTCTGAGGGAGCATGGTAAATCTGCCCAGAGCTAACAGCGGTATGGCTGCTCGAATCAAACGTTTAGAACTTGTACTGAGTAGTCAACCACCATTTTGTGGTGTCAGCGTCGCCAGAAAATGCACCGCTGCCATCAGAATTGAAGTCAGCATATTTAAGTGACACCGAACCATTTTTCAGGAAAGGCAGGTTACCAGTGCTGAGAGGGTGGGCAATTACTAGATCCAGCTCGTTACCGTAACTCATGCTTCCGGATTCGGAGTCAAACTCATGATAAACAGCGACCAGTTTGGTGTTGTCCAACAGGTTGTTTTGACCTTTAATCACGTAGGCAACTTTGGCGTATAGATCTTCCAGGCCGTAGTCTGGTGTGCCAAGGAACTTGTCAGCCCAGCCATTGAATTTATGACCGGTTGCCAGTGGAGTCTGGAACGCCTGACTGCCATTGCCTTCCAGTGATTCAAAACCTACTTGCAGGGTCAATGATTTCCATTTCAGCGCTGGTGATACATGGAAGTAGCTGACATTGTAGTTGGCAGGATTGTCACCGTAATCGGACTGTTCGGCAAACTCCGCTTCGTAAACAAGCTTCCAGTCGTCATTAACTGCTGTGTTGCCTGTTACACGAACACCGTAAGTTTTGCTGGATAAGCCGTAAAGAGCCATGTCGTCGAGGTCTATCCATAAACCATAACCGGTAACTGAAAGTGAGTCAGAGACCTTGTAGATAGCATTTGCGGCGCGTGTTGTACCATCCAGTTCGCCTTTAGGAGAGTCGTCACCAAAAATACGATTGACCTTGCTAATTTGAGTAAAAGCTAGACTTAAATTATCAACGGAGGAGTTGGTGATCAGCACTGAATCAAAGGTCTGATCATTCTGACGCCAGCCCACGGTGCCAACAAAACGTTGGTTATTAAGGTTGATGCCCTGGCGGCCAGCTTTGACAAGCGTGTCTGGAATGCCGGCATAAGAAACCCATAGTTGGTTGACTTCTATACCGCCCTGAGGATCGGCTACCACAGGGTACATAGTTTTACCGTTATTGGTGTCGTTATAGTTGTCGCTGAAAACGCGGCTGGTGTTTTCACCTTCAGCTAACCACTGAAAACCACTGAAAACGTCGGATTTATAACCGAGCTTGGTGCGGATGGTTGATGCATCGGCATCATTTGCAATGCCATCCTGATCAACATTTTCATAGCGATAACGGACATCACCGTAGAAACCATCAGCCATGGCTGGCATAGCTGCAGCAGTAACTAATGAGGCCAGGGCCAAAGAGGCTGTGCCGGTAATCAAAGATTTTTTAGACATTATGCTGTCTCCTTTTCGGGTTACTTTTAACTGCCACCAGTTTAGTTGTCGGTAGTCGTGAATCCTTGATTGGGATCAACATTTGAATTTTATTTTGTGGCTTCTTTAGAGGGGGAGTGTATTACTCAGTGTGGTGGTTTGGCTGCACTAAATTGACCGGAGTCAACGTCTGTTGGTCGGCTTTATGTTTCCATGTGGCGAATTTTAATGCGGGTAGTCAACGCGAGTTGAAACACTGGAATGATCATGATTTGTTATGAGCAAGCGGTAGAAATTGTTAGGCGTTATGGTGGCGATCGTCACCTGAATACTGAAATTGTGGCACTTGAGCATGTAGAAGGACGTATCTGTGCTGAAGATTTAATAGCGCCCATGGCTAATCAGCCCTTTGATAATTCGGCTATGGATGGCTTTGCCGTTCAGGCGCATGAGTTGTCGGCTGCCAGTAATGAGAGACCTGTTGCTCTCGAGGTTGTTGGCCGTATCATTGCAGGTGAAGCTGCGCCTTCTATGACTCTGGCTGCGGGGCAATGTTACGAAATTATGACTGGCGCGCCACTGCCGCCAGGTTGCGATGCTGTTGTGCCGGTTGAGAATGCTGAGAGGAAGGCGGGTCAGGTTCTATTTTGGACTCCGTTAGTTTGCGGAGAGCATGTTCGCTCTGTCGGGGAAGATTTTTCCGAGGGCGCGTTGATTGTGTCCGCAGGAGAGAGGCTGGAATTGCGGCATATCCTACCGCTGGCGACATTGGGTCTTGGGCAAATAAAGGTTTTGTGTAAGCCGAAAGTGTCCCTGTTGACGACAGGATTGGAGGTCATCGATGATCTCGCTCAGGCGCTTGAGCCGGGGCAGATTTATAATGCCTCGGCACCCTATTTACGTCAGATGCTGCCAGCGCTGGGAGCGGATAGCTCTTTTTGTGGTACGGTGGCTGATGATCCCGAGGTGTTCAGGCAAAAGCTATTGGGGATGATCGATAGTCAGGCCGACATTATTGTCACTACTGGCGCGGTCTCGGCTGGGGTCTGTGATTTTGTGCGTGCTGAGCTGGAGGCTATGGGTGCAGAAATTCTGTTCCATAAGGTCAAAATGCGGCCTGGTAAACCTGTATTGTTTGCACAATTACCTGATGGAGGGCCTTTGTTTGTTGGTTTGCCTGGTAACCCTGTGGCAACGGCAGCAGGGCTGCGATTTTTTGTTTATCCATTGATACGGGCCATGCAGGGCTTGCCGCCTGAAGAGCCTGTGCTAGGCGTTTTGAGGTGCGGCTCAATGAATAAGAAAGCAGAGTTTCGTTTTTTTCTGCGAGCTGTTTCCCGGTATACCGATAATGCTATGTGTGAAATCGACATATTACAAAAACAGCAATCGTTTATGGTCAGTACGTTTGTTGATGCAAATGTCTGGGCTGTTGTGCCGGAGAAAGTGACGGAAATTAACGAAGGTGACGTGATAAGTTGTTATCCGCTTTTACCTTCATAAATAAGCAGTTTTCGAGCCTAGCTGCAGCCGCCGGGTTTGCACTCGGGGGTGCCTTGTCTCGGGCAGTTGAAGGCCGTATCGGGGTCACAGAAGTGGCATAACGCATAAGTTTGGCGTAGCGTGATGTGCTCCTGGTTTACATCTATGCCCATTGAGGTTAGTTTTTTGAGAGCGCGGGAAAAGGTCTCGGGTTTCATGCCGAGATAGTTGGCAATGATGGATTTCTGAAAGGGCAGTTCAATATCCATGGAGTCAGAGCCCTGCTCCATGTGCAGTTTAAGGAAATAATAGCCAAGCCGTTCAACCGGTGTTTTGGTCACGATGCTATCAAGTTGCTGCCACGCGTCTTTTTGGTGACGGGTAACGATGTTTAGGAGGTTGGTAGCCAGTTGGCCGTCACGTAATACTTGCTGGCGGATGACGCTTGCCGGGATCATGAGCAGTTTGCTTGGTTTGAGTGCGGTAGCTCGGATAGGCGAGGTGCCGCCCATAAAAATGACCGCATCCATAAAGGTATCCCCCGCGATTAGCATGCGAATGGTCGCTTCATCTCCTTCTGCGCTAGAGCGTAATGTTTTAACGCTGCCGTCAATAATCACATAAAGATATTTGACATCTTCTCCCTGGCGAACAAGTTCGCGCCCCTGCTCAACTGATCGTACTGTTGAGTTGGATAGCAGGTTCTGCAGGTTCTCTTCAGAAAGCCCCTGGAATAGAGCGGAAACACTAGTATTCGTGCCAGCAGGTTGTGGGGAAATCTTATTGTCTTCGCTCGATTTTCCGGCAGAAGTGGAAGGGTTTTTTTCAGGCATTTTGTCCAGTCTTGATCACAGTCAATTTAAAGCTTAAGGGAGGCGTTAACAATGGTTCCCAATATAGGATAAATCCTGTTGATAGGGAAGCAGTATCTATTCCCGTAAGGCGTAGAAATCCCCGGTGTTATGGCGGGTTGTGATGTAGTAATAGCCGGTTAGGTTCGCTCTAGTCGCTATCAGTTGTGTTTGTTATTTTCGGTGAGACACCTGTTGTTAGATTTTCTAAGTTTATGGGCTCTATTATTACGATGGATATATTTTGGCTGGAAGGGCTCTGGACGGGGATTTATGAGGTATGAATATGATCGCAGTTGACGGGGCACCTATTACCGTAAATGGTATTGCGATAACATCGGCTCAGATTGACGGGGAGTGCTCTGCCCATCCGGTCGGGCATTCTAAGGATGTCAGGCGGGCGGCTATAGTGGCTCTTGTTAGGCAGGAGTTGTTGTTGCAAGAGGCGGTCAAGCGAGGTTTGTGTGATCGGGACGGGGCAATAAACAATCGAACGGCTGTTGGCGTTAGAGATCAGTACATCACTGCCTGATGAGGCAAGTTGTGAGTCTTACTTTAGCAGTAATAAAGGGAATTTTTCCACGGCGCCGCTCTATGAAGCATCGCATATTTTCTTTGCTGCGCCACCTGGTGAGCAAGCAGCGCGAGAAGAAGTTAGGGAAAAAGCGCTTTGTGCGTTGGAAAGAATCAAAGAAAACCCGGCATGTTTTGATGAGGTGGCTCGTCAGGAGTCGGCCTGTTCATCCGCCGTCAAAGGTGGGGATTTGGGGGCGCTGGCAAAGGGGCAGACGGTGCCCGCGTTTGAGGCGGCGCTGATGGCTATGAAGGAAGGAGATATTTCAGATCGGCCAGTGGAGACAGAAGTTGGTTTTCATATTATCAGGGTTGATGAGCGCATTGAGGGCGAAGACTTGCCCTTTGAGATGGTGAAGCATTGGATATCCCAATACCTATCTGAGCGGCAGCGGAGCAAAGCTGTCGAAAATTATGTTAAAAAATTGGCAGGGCTGGCGCAAATTGAAGGTTTTGATGCGCGGATATTGCATTGCTGATGCTGACTTAGGGCTATTTCTGGTGTTGTTGGGGTGAGTGCTTCAGGGCTTTTTCTTTAGAGCGCTCTGTTATTTTTACTTGGTTTGTGTATAATAAGGCCCTTGTTTTGCTAGGGTTTTTCTGCTGTTTGTTTTATTTATAGAAATCAAATAGTTATGTTGAATTCTGCTGGGTAGGCCTGTTATGGGCGGCGTGGTTTGGTTGTTTTATATTCCCTGCTGCCAAGTTTAGAAACAAAAAGCCCCTTATTAGGGGCTTTTTGTTTCTAAACGGCATAGCTATAACTGTTGTTGGTTGAAAATGGGCGCTATCGCCCTTTTTTTTTACCTGAAAGAAATGCGTCAGGAGTGTTGTGTGAACAACGATATGGGATTAACAGCGCTGGTCGAGCCTGTTGTTGCGGGTCTTGGGCTCGAGCTTTGGGGTGTCGATATGCTTGTGCAGGGGCGCAATAAGACCCTGTGTGTGTTCATTGAGCGTGAATCCGGCGTTGGCGTGGAAGACTGTGAATCAGTCAGTCGCCAGCTAGGTGCTTTGTTTGATGTGGAAGACCCGATAACAGGCGAATATACACTTGAGGTATCTTCGCCAGGTTTGGATCGACCGTTGTTCAAAGCGGAGCACTATGCGCTCTATATTGGCGAGACGGTAAAAATAAAATTACGCAGTGCCTTTGACGGGCGCCGCAATTATCGCGGTTTGTTACGAGCGATAGAAAATGACGAAGTATTTATTGAGGTTGATGGGCATGAGTATATCTTGCCCATCGAGACCATTGAAAAGGCAAATATAATTCCCCGTTTCTAGATGGCTGGGTTTTTTAAGAGGCACAAGAAAATGAGTAAAGAGGTGTTGTTGGTTGCTGAGGCCGTATCCAATGAGAAGGGCGTTCCTGAAGGCGTCATCATTGAAGCGCTTGAGCTTGCGCTGGCTACGGCTACCCGTAAGCGTTACGGGGAAGACGAGCAAGTTGATATCCGTGTTTCCATCGATCGTAAAACTGGCGAGTACGATAGTTTCCGCCGTTGGACTGTGCTTGATGAGGGTGATAAAGAAATCGAATTTATCGACGCTATGCACATCACGCCTGAAGACGCGAAAGAAAAAGATGCCGCGCTTGAGCTTGGCGATGTGTGGGAAGAAGCCATTGAGAACGTCGAGTTTGGTCGTATTGCGGCACAAACCGCCAAACAGGTGATCGTACAGAAAGTACGCGAAGCTGAACGGGCTAAGGTTGTTGAAGCCTACCGTGATCGCGTTGGTGAAGTACTGAACGGAACAGTTAAGAAAGTCACCCGCGATCAGGTGATTATTGACCTGGGTAACAATGCCGAAGCTCAGTTGACACGTGAGCACTTGATACCTAAAGAAATTTTCCGCATGAACGACCGTCTGCGCGCCTTGTTGGTGTCGGTGGGCGAAGAAGTGCGTGGTCCTCAGTTGATAGTTAGTCGTACGGCTCCTGAATTTTTGATCGAGCTGTTTAAGATTGAAGTACCTGAAATTGCCGAGCAAGTGGTTGAGATTCGCGCCGCTGCACGTGATGCAGGAACTCGAGCAAAAATCGCGGTGAAAACCAATGATGGTCGTATTGACCCCGTTGGAGCCTGTGTGGGTATGCGAGGTTCACGTGTGCAGGCCGTTTCTAACGAACTGGCTGGCGAGCGTATCGATATCGTGTTGTGGGACGATAATCCCGCCCAAATGGTGATTAACGCGCTATCGCCTGCTGAAGTTGAGTCCATCATCATGGATGAGGAATCCAACACCATGGATGTGGCGGTGTCGGGCGATAACCTGGCGATTGCTATTGGCCGTAGTGGCCAGAACGTACGTTTGGCTAGCGAGCTGACTGGTTGGACCATCAATGTGATGACAGCTGAAGATGCTGAAGCCAAGCAGGAAGAAGAAATGGTCGCCATCGTTGAGCGCTTTATGGCTCGTCTCGATGTGGATGAAGATGTGGCAGTTCTGCTGGTAGAAGAGGGCTTTACCTCGCTGGAAGAAATTGCCTATGTACCGATTGAAGAAATGCTGGAAATCGAAGGCTTTGATGAAGAAATCGTTGAAGCATTACGTCTGCGTGCTAAAGATGTGCTGCTAACTCAGGCGATTGCCTCCGAGGAAGAGCTGGAAGGCACTGAGCCTGCCCAGGATCTTCTGGAAATGGACGGCATGGATAAGCACCTGGCCTTTGTATTGGCCAGTCAGAGCATCATCACCATGGAAGACCTGGCAGAACAGGCTGTGGATGATTTGCTGGATATTGATGGCCTGGATGAAGAGCGTGCGGCGAGTTTGATTATGACAGCGCGTGCCCCCTGGTTTGCTGACGAACAGGAGAGCTAAGCATGTCTGAAGTAACAGTAGCTAAACTGGCAGAGATTGTCGGCGCGCCCGTCGATCGCTTGCTGAAGCAAATGGAAGAAGCGGGTTTGAAGCACAGTGGTGCTGATGATGCGGTTTCTAATGACGAGAAGCAGGCTTTGCTGGAGTTTTTGAAGCGTAGCCACGGTGAAAGTGACGGTGCGCCAAAGAAAATCACGCTGAATCGTAAAGTAACAACACAGCTGAAAACCGGTTCATCGCAAGGACGTGGCGGTAAAACAGTTAACGTTGAAGTGCGTAAGAAGCGCACCTACGTGAAGCGTAGTTCTTTGGAAGCTGGTAAGAATGCCGAGCTTCTTGAGCAGGAAATCGAACGTACAGGCGAAGCCGAGAAGCTGGCAGCCGAAGAAGCTGCACGTATCGCAGCTATTGAAGCAGTTCGTGCGAAAGAAGAGGCGGAAGCTGAGGCGAAACGTGCCGCAGAAGAAGCAGCTCGTCTGCAGATGGAAGCTGAGCAAACAGCTAAGCAAGCTGAGAGCAAGAAAGGTAAAGTCGAAGCGGCACCCGTTGAAGCTATTGCCGAAGTCGTTTCTGATGCGCCAGTTCAGCCTGTTAAATTAAGTGAACAGGAGCGCCAGGATATCGAGCGCGAAGAACGCAAAGCAGCCGACGCTAAAAAATCTAAAAAAGCCGCACCGAAACCCAAGCCAGAACGCTGGGAAGAGGAAGTGCTGGAAGACGATAAGCTGGCGCCTGTTGCTGGCGTTAAAGTGAAGCGGAATCTGGTTAGACCTAAGCTGGCTAAACCAACTAAATTCCTGAAAAAACATGGCTTTGCCAAACCTGCGGCCCCCGTAATGAAAGAAGTACAGATTCCAGAAAATATTACCGTCTCTGAGTTGGCCCAGCGTATGTCTTTGAAGGCAAACGTTATCATTAAAGCGCTGATGAAGATGGGCGTGATGGCTAATATCAATCAGAGCATTGATCGTGATACGGCGGTGCTGCTGGTTGAAGATATGGGTCACGATTATGTGCTTGAAGATGCGCGTGATCTTGACCAGTCTACGGTAGAAGAATTGTTAGACGTGAGCGGTGATGAAGTCGCTCGTGCCCCGGTTGTGACCGTCATGGGACACGTTGACCACGGTAAAACATCGTTGCTGGATTACATTCGTAAAAGCCGCGTAACCTCAGGAGAGGCGGGTGGTATTACCCAGCATATTGGTGCTTATCACGTTGAAACGGATAAGGGCATGGTGTGCTTCCTGGATACACCGGGCCACGCAGCATTCACTGAAATGCGTGCTCGTGGTGCGCAGGCAACGGATATCGTGATTCTGGTGGTTGCAGCTGATGATGGTGTCATGCCGCAAACGGAAGAAGCGATTCTGCATGCGCGTTCAGCGGGTGTGCCAATCGTTGTTGCGATTAACAAAATTGATAAAGAAGGCGCCGATCTTGACCGTGTTAAGAACGAGCTGTCTGCGAAAGAAGTTATTCCTGAAGACTGGGGTGGCGATACACAGTTTATGCCTGTTTCTGCCCACACGGGTGAAGGTGTTGATGAGCTGCTAGACGCGTTGTTGCTGCAATCTGAAATGCTGGAGCTGACGGCTGCTGAAAACGTGCCTGCACGTGGTGTGGTGGTTGAATCCCGACTGGATAAAGGCCGTGGTGCTGTTGCAACACTGTTGATTCAGCACGGTACTTTGAAGCAGGGCGACATCGTTCTGGCTGGCCAGGTATCGGGTCGTGCCCGTGCATTGCTGGATGAGAATGGCAAGCCGATTAAGAGTGCTGGGCCATCCATTCCAGTCGAAATCCTCGGTCTGGCCAGTACGCCAGCCGCCGGTGATGAGTTCTACGTGATGCCGAGCGAGAAAAAAGCCCGTGAAGTGGCTGAATTCCGCGCCGAACAAATGAAAGCTGATCAGCTGGCGACACAACAGGCGCTGCAGCTTGAAAATATGTTTGCCGAAATGACGGCGGGCGACGTTAAGGTGCTTAACATCGTATTGAAGACTGATGTGCGCGGTACCTTGGAAGCGCTCACCAGCTCATTGCTGAAAATTGGTAACGAAGAAGTTAAGGTTGTGATCGTTTCCAGTGGTGTTGGTGGTATCTCTGAAACTGACGCAAACCTAGCGGTATCAACTGGTGCGGTAATCTTTGGCTTTAACGTCCGTGCCGATGGTTCGGCGCGTAAAGTGATCGAGAAAAACGGCCTTGACCTGCGTTACTACAGCGTGATTTACGACATCGTTGATGATGTGACTAAGGCGCTGTCTGGCATGTTAGCGCCTGAATTCAAGGAAAATATCGTTGGTGTTGCTGAAGTACGTGATGTCTTCACATCGCCGAAGTTTGGTTCTATTGCTGGCTCCATGGTAATCGAAGGTACTATCTACCGTAGCAAACCGATTCGTGTGCTGCGT